>ERZ826242.26-NODE-26-length-266772-cov-7.002212_pt1 | contig 266772 bp, 162 predicted proteins | sample MGYA00519871_ERZ826242 | MGnify/ENA primary metagenome ERZ826242 (study PRJEB31778, sample SAMEA3449226) | human gut metagenome | biome: human gut; feature: human-associated habitat; material: faeces | place: United Kingdom | collected 2010/2012 ... | reverse complement strand
CAAAAACAAAAACTCAAAGCCCTGAGTTTGAAAAAAGTTTTTGAGGTTGTCCCAAATTTTGTCCCCGAAGCCGACGAAGCGCGACATGGTGTTACTTGGCGGCACTCGGTTCGAGACGGCACCGAAAACTGGGCGCAACTGGAATGACGGGACGACAGAACCGAAGCCATCGAATGGGAATAACAGTGATAACACAGAGTGATGATGGACATATCAGGCTGACCGACTACCACATTTTTGCTATTGCACCCGCTTCGCATGGCGGCATTCCGAGCTTTGACACAAAGATTTTTGACTTCTATTTCGATCCAAAAAGGCTCTTTAGCTCTGCCCTAACGCGTTTTCGGACTTCGTGACGAACGTAGGAGCATTTTCCAAGGATGTCGGCGCAGTCCGAATGGTACTCATGAAAATTATATCCTGGCCTCTCAAGAGCTTTTTCCATACGGAAATATTCCTTTGCTCGACGTTCAAATCCTTTTCCAGCTAACTCATCAGAAAAGACATTTTCAACGAGATTGACACAAATATCATCAACATCTTGCACAGGAGAGGGAGAGACTTTGATACTCAAACTTGGCTGAAAGGGTCCTTTTTCGTTCTTTTCGACTTGCACTCGAAGCATGATGGGCCCATCAGCATATCCCTGCAAATACGCACTCGCCTCTTTGAAGAAAGTTTCCACATAAGCCCTGTATGATTTTTCGCATTCTGTCAGTGCAACCACCAACCAGCGCAAGGCGGTATCTTCTTTATACAAATCCCAAATCCATCCATTAAAGTTTTCTAAGTTATCTGGTTCGGGAGGAATAAGCTCTTCATAATTTGACTCGCTTATCTCTAAGAGCCTCATCATGATGGGCACTACATCAATTGGGATTCGAGTGCCTTCAACGCTGATTGAATACGTGGCGCCTCCGACCTTTTTCGCCAATTCTGATGCAGTACAGTTTCGAAGGCTCAAAGGCATTTCTTCCCCATTGATGCTTTTTGTCAATATGTGCGTACTTCGCAATGCTGCTTCAACAAAACCAACAAGCATCCCAACAGGCTCATATAAAATGGAGGCTGTATTCGCAAAGAAGCTTTCTAGGTCATCTCGGATAACCGCGATTGCAATTTCTCTAGCACAGTCTATTCCGCCAAAAACCTCGTTCAACCGATATACGTGTAGGCCTGGTTGACTTGAGCTCTTGAAGCTCAGAATAGGGGATTCAATCCCATCAGGCCCTTTGATTGTAGGACCAATTTTGTCGTTAGAGATTTTTAAATTTATGGACTCTTCTTCCGGCAATTGCTCTTTGAACTCAATATGCATTACGGAGGTGGAGAAACTGTATGTGAGCTTAACGCAAATTGCAGAACTTGAGCTAGACACTGTCTCCCAAAACGGAATATAGGGCTTTGTCGAATTAAGATAGCGGTTTGTAATATTGATATAACTTGCTAATATTTGCTCACCCATTTTATATAAATCTGATATTGAGAATGAATCCTGGATAGATATCGAGAAATTAAGACGTCCCTTTAGGCATTTCACATACAAGCGTAAATCGTTGTTTTCGAGGTAGTCCAGGACTATGGATTGCTTGCTGACATCATGGATTGACCCACATAGAATTTCAAAGAAATCCTCAAGAAGATGATTTCTCCCGTTCTTGGTACAAAAGTCTTCGATCGTCTTTTTGTCCTGTGCTGCGAGATAGCTAGCTGCCAAATACTCCTGAAAGACTGTATGTAAGAACTCGAAACCATAATCCGTTTGCACGATTAAACCAGCCGCCAATGCACGATCTTTGACGAGACGAAGCTCCGCATCATCCTGATTGCTAACAAAAAGACTGCACGGATTAGTGTTGCCATGACTGGACAAATCGTTAAGAGCATAAGCGCCCAATTTATTGCAAATTAGCGCTATATCGGTGTTGCCTTCGGGGTCGATTTTTGATGTGAGCATACGCCGAATAAATTCAGCATAGATTATTGATGTATTACTGGGCATTTTGTCGGTGTCTTGATGCTCCAAATAATTTGCCAGACAGGAGAGATGAAGGGGGTTGCGCAATAGCTTACGCCCGCTCTTTGGCAGTTTATGCAAAATACCATTGACATCCTTAATGCCAATAGCGGATAAGTATTCGATGACCTGTTTATCCGTTAGGGCATTAAGCGCTAACGGCTTAATGCCGATATAGGATGAATCCTCTTTGAACCGAGAGGAGCAAATTAAGCATGTGCTCTCCATTGATGCGAAAACGGTTAGCTCATCGAACAGCAAGTCTCTTTCTTGTCTCGCCTCGTCGAGACCGTCAATTATCAGACAAAACATATCTGGATTCTCTTGCAGAAATTCAATTGTGAGGCCAGGAGAGATCAATGACGATTCTCGAAGTGCCCCTTCGAGAAGGTTGTTGTATTGTCGGCTCCAACCACGTGCTCGTATCATGATCGGGATACGAGAGCTTTTCCCGGCAAGATATTGCTGGGCGATTTCAGAAGCAGCTCTACCCAGGAGTTCGCTCTTTCCAATCCCGGGAGGTCTGTACACCAAGAATGAAATGTCTTCTTCTATCAGGCTATCTATTGAGCATTCGTTATTTGTGCCCTTTTGGAGGAGATCCCTCTTGAAGTCGTCTACGTGATGAGTGCTTGCGATTTTGAGGCAATATTCATAGAGAATTGGCTTAATGCAGTTGCGATTGTCAATTGCTGCGCCTTTTAAGGCTAATGCAGCTTGAAACGAGAAGCCATTATAGATTTCAGGCCATTTTGAAGAGAGGTCATCGGGTCCTGTTGCAGAAATGCATCTATCTGCAGCGTTACGGATAGACGTGAGAAAACAATAGCTTTCACCATCGGTAACGCAAAAGAGCGGGGCGCGCGTCCAATATGTATAGAATTCTGCTTGATGAACAGCGTCAGCAATACTTTCTCCAGGCTTTTTGACCTCTACCACAAAAAGTGTGCGATCACGATATTCGTCAGAAAAAGATGCCTCCTGGTCCGGTTTATGCGTTCGCTCTGAATAGCAGACAACATCGGCATATTTCGGGCTCGGCTTTGCCCGGCCTTCACGGTAATACACTGGCACTTCCATGGAAGTGCAATTAGATGGATATCCCAATGCAGCAATTAGCTTTGTAACAATTTTTGCACGAACGTCTTCTTCGGAGTTTAGTTGCTCGCTTTTAACTGCGTCCAGAAAATCAACTCGTTTTGTTGCCAAAAACATCTCTTTCAAATGAGGCAGAAGCGTTTGCCGGGCTTTCTTTCGCGGTTTGCGTCAAACGGTAAATTGAAACCTTTTCACGCTTCTAAATAGCTTACCGTAATATAATCAATCATTCTACTTAACCTAATACTATGACAGCGTAAAGTTGATTGGTGCGAGATAATCGAGCTTGCAGCAATTAAAGTTCACAATGGGTATATTGTTGATAAATATTCTTCCTTTGTCAAACCAAGCAATTTCCCTTTTCCTACTTTCGTCACAGATTTAACAGGTATAACAAACGAGATGTTGACTGAAGCGCCTTCCATAGAGAAGGTGATTCGTAAATTTGATTCATTTGTCGATAATTCTATCCTTGTTGGCCATAATGTTTGCTTCAATGCAAAATTTGTATCAGCAGCATTAGGTAGGGACCTTGAAAATACTCTCGTCGATACAATGCGCATCTCCCGTCATGTAAACAAAGATTTGAATTCACATAAATTAACCAGTGTGTATAACCACTGCATCTCTGAAGGCGCAAAAAGCATTGAGGAATCTAACCATAGAGCAGAATATGATGCACGAGCTACCTTTGTTATTTATGAACACATGAAACAGCAACTCATAGATTTATATGGTGAAGATCCAGAAAAGGGCTGGAAAAGAATAAGCAATGCTAAAAAACACCCATCAAAGACCAAACGAGCTGAAATCTTTCAAACGATTGATGAAATTGATGACTCAAATCCTTTTTATGGAATGCATGTTTGTTTTACAGGGAAAATGAACTCCATGACTCGTAATGAAGCGTGGCAAAAGCTCGTTAATCTTGGAGGCATTATAGAGGAAAGCTCTGTTAGATCGCTCGATTATCTTGTAGTGGGAAACGATGGTTTTGTCTCAGGCGTAGAGGGCAATAAGAGCGCAAAAAAAATTATAAAAGCGGAGCAAAATCAATTACATGGTTTTCCCATTCAGATTATTTCAGAGAATTTCTTTGTTGAATTTGCAAAGGAGGTTTAGAAAGAGAATTTACAAATAGGTAATCACATCTTTCTATTCAATAGTATGCATTTTGCTTCGTGAATTGTAATAGCTAAATTCAGCTTTGGCTCGAAACGCTAACACTCTTCTACGCCGTATCAAATGATAGATCCTCGTGGGCAAAAGTGTCTTATAGGAGTCTTCGCGAGTGGTGTCGATTTCTTTTATGAAAATCTATCCTGTCCGACAGGAAGCAAGACCACCCATTCACCTTCAATACACAATAGGGATAATAGTCAGGAGTATGATCAAAACGTATTTTGACAACTCCATCGATGTCCTCCCGAGGAAATAGAGCCTCAACCCATCCGATCACTAGCATCCGGCTAATGCATTAAAATGAACCTACAAACTATGGAGGAGAATATGACCTTTGAAGAGGCAGCAGAAAAAGCGTTGGCATTCAGGGAAGAGAGGGATTGGACACAATTCCACAATCCCAAAGATCTCGCAATATCGATCAGCCTAGAGGCAGCAGAACTACTAGAAGTCTTTCAGTGGTCCGGTCAGGATGTGACAGTCGGACCAAAAACCGAAAAGATAAAGGAAGAGCTTGCTGATGTTGTTATCTACTGTATTTACCTTGCAGATACTCTTGGCTTGGACCTGCCTGATGCAGTTAGCAGTAAACTAGACGAAAACGCTAGAAAGTATCCTGCCGAAAAGGCACGAGGCAATGCAAGAAAGTACACTGAACTGTGATAACCATCCCAACAAGCAAGTCGGCCGAAACCCCCAAAGGCTCTCCTTTCTATATCGATAGATGCCCGTTCCACTTTGGTGAGCAAATTGACTATGCAGTTCTAGACCTAGAAGAGGACAAAGTTCTCAACTGGCCGATGGTCTACATACTTGCGAATAAAAACTCCGCGTATGTTGGACAAACCACAAGTGTTGCGACACGAATGAGTCAGCATGGCGCCAGCGAAGAAAAACGCGACTTTGAGACAGTCAATATAATATTCAATGAAGAGTTTAATACCTCGGTCATCACAGATTATGAACATCGCCTCATCGGCTATATGCATGCTGACGGTCGTTATAAGCTTACGAACAAAAATGACGGAATGACCGATACGAATTACTTCAGCAAGGAAACGTATACGACCATGTTCGAGGAGCTATGGGAAGAACTACGTCGTCTCGAACTCGCAGATCACACCATCGCCGAGATCGAAGAATCGGAAGTGTTCAAATATTCCCCATTCAAAGGGCTTACTACCGATCAACGGGTAGCGCTGGACAAGATACTTAGCGCTATAGATGTTGGTCTCGAAAAAAGTGAGCCTATTGTAGTGGAAGGCATGCCTGGCACCGGTAAGACCGTACTTGCTATATATCTACTCAAAGCGCTCCGCGATGACCCACGTTACAAAGATCTGAATATACGCATAATCGAACCAGTCACATCTCTGCGTAATACGCTTAGGAGCTCATTAGCAAACGTTGGTGGTTTATCCTCCTCTGACATTATTGCTCCAACCGACCTCGTTAAGCCAGCTATGGGTTACCAAAAAGGCGAAAAGAAATGCTTCGATATCGTACTTGTTGATGAGTCTCACAAGTTGAAACGACGTGTTAACTTGGGCACGCAATTCGCAAATTACGACAAAGTCAATGAAGAGCTCGGTCTGCCGAAAGAAGCTACTCAGATTGATTGGATCCTTGATCAAGCGAAGCTCCCCATTTTCTTCTATGACCCCTTACAGAGCATTGGGCCCTCTTGCTTGGACCAAGCTACGATGAAGGCAGCTCTTGGACATGCTGCAGATAGTCCCATCAAGCTCGACAGCCAAATGAGGGTAAAAGGAGGGAGTGCCTACCTTAAATACATCCAAAATGTGCTAGATGGCACTCAAGACGAATGTCGCGCCTTTGGAGATTATGACTTTGTCCTTCATGATGACTTTTCTGATTTTGTTTCTAGCTTTGAACATGACTATAAAGAACATAATCTAAGTCGAATGATCGCTGGCTATGCTTGGAAATGGGCATCAAAAAAAGATACTCAAGCTCAAGATATTGCGATTGACGGCATAGGACTCAAATGGAACTGCACCTACGACAACTGGGTTGGCCGCGGCGTGAACGATCCGCAAATTGCGCACGAAGTTGGGTGTATACACTCGATTCAAGGCTACGACCTAAGTTACGCATACGTTCTCATAGGAAATGATCTTGTTCTTGGCGAAGATGGCAAACCTGAATCGAATAAAGCCAGCTATTATGATCGCAATGGTTTTGCGACAGCTTCCAAGGAAGAGCTTGATCGCTACATTAAGAACATCTATTACGTTTTATTGACTCGCGGCATTCTAGGGACTCATGTCTATGTACAAGATCCTAAACTGAGAGAGTATTTTTCTCAGTTCTTTCGCAAGACTACAGAAGAATGAGTTCTTGCTTGATGTTGAACTCTCGGAGATGAATAAAAGAAAAAGCGCAAAAACTTCAAAGTGCTTGGCAAGATTAGATACCTCAGGAGAATTCTCTGAGTGCTCCACACCTAAAGTTATACTTAAATCGAAAACACTTTGGATTGGATTACACATCATAAAGAATATACTCTTCATTTTCTGTACAAAAGCGATACCCTATACGCAATTCTCCGCCAGCCTTCACAAGCAAGACATCTGATCTTAGTATTCTTTCTCCTCCGAATAAATCTCGATGAAAAATCCAGGGAGGTTTCATCTCTGGGTTTTCTTCCATACGCTTTGTCCATAACTCAATATCTGGGGAAGAATATCTTGGCAGCTCAAGAAAGATTTGATAATTCTCTTTGTAAAATGCCCCAATCTGCCTAAATAGTTTTTCGTTGTAATTCATGTTTTGACTGCAAGAATAACCAATTGGTTCAAACATTCTTCTGCCGTCATAATTCATAACGAAATAGCCAAGTTGATCATTTTCGCAACTTTTCTTCAACCGCCCAAAAGAACGAAGCGCAATATCGTTCTCAAACATATCCACCACTTCAGGTCTACACGAAGCAATTCTCCCGTTTTCCCCAGTAAGCGCAATGACCGCATTTCGATCTAGATTATCCAATGCTTCGTCCGTTACAATCAGGTGCCTCACTGCGACGTACGGAAAACCGTAATCAAGCAGTGAAGCTGCCTGTGAAAAACCATATTTGTTAGGAGACTTATTCGGACGCCGTTTTTCAGCTCGAAGAATTTTTATTTCAACAGCAATCACTTTAGAGAGAATCAGTTCGTTGCTTTCATAAGGAATTGCCAATATGTCAATGTCACCGGGATATACCATGTCTGGGATTATGTTTTTCGACGGAACAGACATTGTTACCATAAGACCAGACTGAGGGCCGGCCTCAAGATAAAGATTTGGCATAATAGCGCAAAACCATCTTCCAGCTATTTTCATATTTGCAATAATGTGCGCTACAACGTTTTCTTCATCCCATTTGTGCTTAATTTTGTGAGCGTTCGGAACAAACATAACTTGCCTATTATCTTGAATATAAAAAGGAGGACGATGAATTATTTGCTCACGATATTCTAGCGTTTTCATGATTATCCTTCTCCACGTCGAGAAGCCATATAGATCAAGAAACCAATCAACCTAGGAATCATATTGCTCTAACTGGACTCATATGTTCAAAATGTTGCACAATAATATTACGCAACAGGCTTTAATTACTAGACAACTGAATGGAAGCATCATGCCAAGCGTTTTTCTGAGCCATACAAGTATAGACAAACCCTTTGTTGAAAAGCTTGCAAGAGATTTAAACTGTCTTGGAATCGATGCTTGGGTGGATAAGTACGAGATCAAAGTTGGAGAGTCTATCTTCTGGCGCGTTGAGGAAGGTTTAAGAGAGTCTGAGTATTTTGCAATCGTCCTCTCTCCTGAAGCTCTTGCTTCCGAATGGGTAAGATCAGAAATAGCGGTTGCCTGGGATAAAAAGATGCTGGCTGGGAAGAATGCCATTCTGCCCCTTCTGTATCGAGATTGTGAGATACCCGTATTATTAAAAACAATCAAATATGCAGATTTCCGGCATGATTACCAATTAGGTTTTTCAGAACTAGCCTCGGTATTCGGTATAGATGCATCCGAAGCCATCACAGAAGACACTTGGCGCCTGCACGTAAGAGAGCGTAATTCAGACTGGAGACGCTTCCGTGATATCGAGTTCCAGAACCTTGTTACTCAGCTTTGCACCATCGCTCGAAAAATGTCTTATTCTGTCTGGACCGGTCCATCTAGCCGCCCGTACACTATTGCGATATCGGCAACCTGGTCCAAACAAGAAAAGGAATACCGACACCTTATTCATAATGTAGATTTTGCAATTCGAATGAATCCAAAAGATAACTACCACTACTATTATGCAGAAGAAGTTTGTGGTTCACCTCGCCATATTCCAATTAAGAACTTTAATTTAGCAATTGGATCAACAGTCAATGAAGCCCTCGAATTTGTGTATGAACTGATGGAAAGATACGCCGATCTTTATGGTCCACCAGATAACGACACCCATTACCAAACAACGCGCTACGACAAACTGAACGAATTCGATCCTGCAAAGCTGTTCAATACCCTTATTCAGGAAACTGACTGGGATCAAGGAAAGAAGCTCCCTTAATACTCTTATATACAGAAGATAAATCTCATTTTCTCAAAAAGGAAACTGTAACAGGTTGCCGCAATGCAGAAAGTTATTTCAGAGGGCGATCCTTGCCAGGCGTATCGGAGATTGTTCGAAGTCCATTTTCTGGCGGCTGAGCAAGGGGGAACCAGTATTTCCATGCTCCCAGTTTATGCGCGCCCGCCACTTGGCTCACACGGCGAAACGCACCGCGCGGAATAAACGTTCGCAACCGTTTGCCACTACCGACTTCCAATGAGACACCGCCCTGCGCAAGTGCCTCGATCACGAACGTAAGGCAGTTGTATGAAAAGAGGTCATAAACACCAGGATTAGCTCGCTTTGCTTCGGCGAATGATCGTATCTGATCGAAGACCTCCTTCGCACACCAGAGCGCAAGAGCTGCATTCACGTGTTCGTTCCAATAATTGCCGAGCTGACCATGCACGATCCAACCCGATGAAGCCTCAATCTGCGCGAAGCTGAGAGGATGCTCAAGACACGCCATGAGCGCTGGTGCTTTGATAGCAGTACCTTGCCGATAGAACGAATACGTTTCAAGCGCGCCATCCATCGGGCCAAGCGCCAATATCACGTGGCCGAAATCATAAGCGGCTTCGAGATTGAAAAGCAAATAGACACTAAAAGCATCCGACGGCGCAGGCGTTTGAAGCTGCTTCGAAATCTCTTCACGCTGTTGATCGGCATGAGAGCGATTCAGTATATCAAGGCTAAAGCCCTTCACGTAATCCCCTTTCAATCGCTCTATCATACTTTCACACACGCCCTGTTTGCAGAAGATCGAAGACGAAACCGCAAAAGAAATCGAGACGATTCACGCATATCAAAGAATCATGAGCGAACATCAACTATATCTTATACGTGTAATTTGCGAACATTCGCTGATACTATTGAACCATGTGTAAACGATGCATCATATTCACCTACGATGAAGTGCTCGACATCGTGATGAAGCTCGAGGTTGGAGCTCCGCTGAACTTCAATCCGGACTGGCCAGTTCGAACGACTGAGGCTTATCCGAAGTCGGTCGCTCCCCTCATCGTGCCCGAGTTCGACACCGCTGCGTCTGCGCCAGTCTTCGCACCAGGATCGCTGGGAGTACGGGAGCTTTCGTGGGGGTTCGAGGAATCCTGGAAACCAGGAGTCGTGTTTAATACGCGCATCGAAAGCGCCACGAAGCCAACTTGGCAAAAATCCATGCTACATCGGCGCTGCATTCTTCCCGTCCCCGCTTTCTTCGAGACACATCGCGAAGAAACCTACCCCTCACCCAAAACGGGAAAACCCATCAAACGCCAATACGAATTCTGCGTTTCTGGAGAGGTTATTATCTTCATCGGCTGCACCTGGCGCGAAAACACCTTTTCCATGGTAACGACTGACGCTAATGCGGACATGGCACCCATCCACCATCGCATGCCTCTCATCGTCCGCCAAGAAGAACTGTCACTGTGGTTCGGACCAGATTACCAGCAGCTTGCAGACCGATCGAAGATTCGGCTAGAAGCTCGACCTGCTTAATTCTTCCAATCAAGCGTGTTGCTTGCGCTCCCCCGCCACCGTCGCTATCAGTAGGATGCGTCTTCTGCCAACCCGAACGTCTTGCTACTTCCACAAGAGCGAGGCGTTCGGGTCGCGCTCAAGACAGAGGTCTCGTAATTGATCGAGCTCGTCCTTGTAGTCTGCAGGATCATCTGATTCTTCGCGATAGTCGAGCGTCTCCAGCACCTCGACTACAAAGCCCTCTTCGCCGTGGCGCTCCCACAACTCCAGGAGATGTCGATTGGGATGATAGCCTGAATTCAATTTGAACGTCACACTGTTGGTGTCGGCTGGGATGTTGCGCGATGCCAAAAGGAAACTTTCCCCAGTAGGCACACAGCAAAACGCCAGCACACCCATAGGAGGTCGGCTGTTGCGATACACTTCCTTCAGTTCTCGTTTGCGCTGTTCGTCCATTAGCTATTCCTGTTCAAATCCTCTTACAGGTCGAAATCGTATTCTTCAACCAACTTCTCAAGCAGATCAGGGCCCATATCCTGCACCCCAGTTTCCCAAGGCGTTGCTTCGCAGAACACTTGGGTGCGCGGATAATAAGTAAGATGCACAAAGTTCCCATAGTCGTTGATCACTTTAGCCGCTGCAATATCTTTTTCTGGCACAACGAGCACAATGCGCTCTTCGTCAGCAGTACAGAATGTAAGTACATGCTGATCTTGCATGATCGCACTATAACGAGCAGATGGATGATCGATATCAGCTTCGACCAAAAGCACCTCGGCTGTTTCAGGACCCTCGATCAGATCCTGAAAGGAATCAGGAGCGTCAGACCTGATGAATACAGCGAGGATCACAGCTGCAAACAAAAAGAGAAATACCGTTATCGCAGGTTGCTTAAGGAGTTCATAGGAAACCTTATGCTTCTTTCGATGCCGTCGGTAAAGAACGAATGACGCTATGCAAGCAGCCCACACCGTGAATACAACGAAGTACGTTCCCACGCTTGCGCCATCTAACGCAGTAAGGCTTCCCAAGAGCAGGATGAACAGCGCGCCATACACAAGAACGTTAAGGGCTGCGATCGAAAGCTGCCTTACGAAGGCCTTTCGTGTTTTTGAGCGCTCACTTGCGCTCATAGACTTGAGGCCGAGCACGATGCGTTTCACGAAAAAGCAACCGACAATGAACATGCCGATGCTTGCCACTGCCATTCCAAGGCTCCCCAGGAATTTGTTCACCACGCCTTCCTGTCCGATTCCTACGGCTTGTTCGCCGTAGATGAAGAGCACAGCCCCACCAATAATGCAGATGCACGAAATGATCAGGAAGATCCGCTCGGCTTTCGAGGACGATAGGGCAACTGAAGGCTCTGATCGTTTTGGCGGTTCAGGTGGCGTATTCGCTGTCGTGGTGTTCGTCATGTACATCCTTGGCTTTGTGGCAGCAGACTTGAGTTATCAGTTCGGGTGGCATAGTGCTCATCGTACTGATCCTTGCGGAGTGAATTCTTGACTGGTCCCATTGTAAGTCAATTCAAGCTTTACGCCTGGTGAGACCCACCACCATTCCGACCAAGGCGCCCATAAGAGCGAACACGATCCAGCCGAAGCCCATCGAAGAGAGCGGGAGCATCTCAAGCGGAACGATGATCGCCACATTGGTCACGGCCAGCTCGACCACGATCCCGCCCACAAGCGCACCTATAGCAGCTCCTTGGTAGACTTCGCGCAGCTTGATCTGCTTCCTGAAGATAAGAAGCACCACCACGGTGATAAAAGGCGGGTACACCACGCCCAGCACCGGATCGGCGAATCGAATGATGTTGTCGAGGCCGATATCGCAGATCAGCGCACCTATCACGCAATCTATGATCAAAAGCGCCTGATAGGATATCTTGTTCTTGAACAACCGACTGAAGAAATCCGCAGCCGAACTTACCAGCGCAACAGCTGTGGTCACACACGCAAGTGCCACGATCGCGCTTAACAGGATCTTGCCCGCATCTCCCAAAACACTCTCAACGATAGCAACGAGCAGCCCAACTTGCGACATGCCCGTCCCCAGCGACACCGACGTCGCGCCGAGGTAGGTCAATCCGCCATAGACCAACCCGAGCATCACTACGGCCCCGATGCTCGCGCGTGCAAGAAGCGCCGAACTCCTACCCGGGTCGGTGTAACCCTTCACAACAGCAGAATCCAGAATGATGATGGAAAACGCCGCGACCCCGAGAACATCCATGGTCTGGTAACCCGAGCGAATGCCTTCTTGGAATACGTAATCCGTTTGCGGAGGCTGAATCTCTCCTATAGGAGCGACGATCCCCGCCACGATCAGCACGAGCACGCCAACAAGCAACGTCGGCGTGAAGAATTTGCCGATGATATCAACTACGCGTGACTTCCTGCAGGTGAGCAGATACACGATCACGAAGAACAAGATTGAGAACGGAACCAAAAAGGAATTCGCGTCTTCGCCGAGATAAGGCGCAACCGACAGTTCGAAGGTGGTAGCAGCCGTACGCGGCATGGCGAAAACAACGCAAAGGCACAAGATAGCCACCGTCGTTAGGATCGTGCCACCGATCTTTCCGAGCGTTCCATCGAAGGCGCCACGCGGGCCGCCCAGACGGCTCACCACGAACACGCCGAGGCACGAGAGGACCGCATCAACGAGCAGGAACCCGACCAATCCCCACGCCCAAAGGTCGCCGCTCAGCTGCCCTAACGTTGGTGGGAAGATCAGATTGCCCGCACCGAAGAACATCGCGAAGAGTGAGAACCCGACCACGATCGAGTCTTTTCCAAGCGTCGACTTTTCCTTTGTTCTTCCGATCCGTCTCATGCTGAACCCATCTATGCAGGCTGTTGCGTTTTATCTTGCTCACTACATCTGTTCGTACGTTGTTGAAGCTCGTACCTTGCTGAATATCTTGAGCAGCCTTGATTCTAGAACAAGCAATAACCAGCTCAGACGCCGCAATCAATCGGTCGATGATTTGTGAACATAAGGGAACCCTGATGGCAGCTCGCTCTTTTCATCGCGCTGCAGAACACCTCGCTGCGCCATAAGAATAAAACGCTCTCCAGCTTCTTTCTTACGAAGCGTTCCGTAACGCGCAATCATCAAGACCGTAACGCGAGCCTACCGCCATCGAACAATGCGTTGCTCGAGCCTTAGACTTGAAGCGTGTTGGAATCGCGAAAGCGAAGCTGGCGAGCGTACAACTGGAGGGGCGAACATGAAGATCAATATACTGAGCGCATATCAAACAACCGCAGAAGAATTCTTCAACAAGATACTCGGATGGAAGGCAACGCTCGTGCTCGACATCCGCCTCAGAAACACGAATCAGCTTTCAGGCTTCACCAAACAAGAAGACCTCGAATATTTCACCCACGTGATCGCCCATGCCGATTACGTGCACGATGTCGAATACTCCCCCACGAAATCGCTGCTTGACGCCTATTTAGATGCAGGCATGCCCTACGAAGAATACTTCAAGAAGTACGCCGCAGAACTTAAGGCGGATAACGCGATTCCCGATTTCTTCAAGAAATATGGCAACTACGATTCCATCGCCATCGTGGGAACAGCCACCAAGAAACGCCATTCCCACGCAGAAGAGCTGCTGGAGCTCTTAAAAGAATACGATCCGAGCATCACCTCGTAAGGCATTTACCGTAAGCTGAATGGCAGGCGGCTCACCACGAACACGCCGAAACCCACCGAAGAGACGAACGAGGGGAAACACCATGTCAGAGCTAGATTTGATTGGAAAACGAGTAGTCATCGCACTAGGTGGAAATGCGCTCGGCACCAACCCGAAAGAGCTCACGAAGAAGGTTGAAGCAACGGCGCATCAGATCGCACTCATGATAAAAGAAGGCATCAATGTTGTGGTAACGCACGGAAATGGCCCGCAGGTTGGCGTCATCGATGAAGCGTTCACCATTGCCTCGAAGGACGACCCGGACACGATCCCTTTCGTTCCACTGCAAGACTGCAACGCGATGAGCCAAGGCTATATCGGCGCACAACTCACCGTAGCGCTCATGAACGAATTGAAGAACCAAAACATCATGCGATCAGTAACGGATGTAGTCACGCATGTTGTTGTCGATGCGAACGACCCCGCTTTCACCGATCTCGAAAAGCCCATCGGATCGTTCATGACCGAGGCCGAAGCAAAGAAGCTCAGCGCTACCGAGAACGTTCCCGTGAAAGAAGATGCTGGTCGCGGCTGGCGACGCGTAGTGGCGAGTCCTCGCCCACAGCACATCGTTGAGATCGATGCGATCCGCGACCTCATGGACGAAGGCTATGTGGTGGTTGCTGGCGGAGGCGGCGGAGTGCCCGTAACAGAACAAAACGACATCTATACCGAAGTCGAAGCGGTCATCGACAAGGATCTGGTCAGCTCGATCCTTGCTTGGAAGATGAAGGCCGATATGCTCATCATCCTAACTGCCGTCGAGCATGTTTTCATAAACTACAACACCCCTGATCAGCGTGCACTTTCCACCATGACCAGCCAGGAGGCCCGCGAATACATCAAGCAAGGGCAGTTCGCTCCCGGTTCGATGCTGCCGAAAGTTGAGGCCTGCATCGAATTCGTCGAGGCGCATCCTGGTGGCAGCGCATTGATCACCTCGCTCGATCACGCTGCTGAAGGCCTTAGGGGCGAAACTGGCACCCTTATCACCAGCTCACTCTAACAGCAAACACCTAGCGTACGTTTTCGTCATCCACGATGATTGCCCAATCATGGCCATGGTCGAACAAGGATCTGCCGTGAGCTGCTCGCATCCGCTGTGCATCTTGGCCCTACGGCAGTGCATTTCAAGCTCGAAGTGCTTCCCACAGACACTCCCCTTCGCTATCGTTGCAAACAAGAAGGAGGAGGCCATGAAGCTGAGCATCCAGACAGACGAGGACTTGACCGAAACAGAAGTGCTGATACGTTGCGTCGAGGTGGATGAGCACATTGCTGCGATCGTAGCCACGCTGCGCATACACGACCGCCGCATCGTCGGAAAGTACGATGGTGCCACAATCATGGTTCCCGCTGGGGATATCCTCTACTTCGAATCGGTGGATCGCCACACGTTCGCCTATACGGCAAGCAACGTGCTGGAAGTCCCCTTCAGTATCGCTGACCTTGCACAGCGGCTGGAAGGCGGTGCTTTCGTATACGCCGCCAAAGGCTGCCTTATCAACCTGTGCCGAGTCGCGAGCCTGCGTCCGTACGTAGGCGGCAGGCTTCTCGCTCTGCTGGACAACGGGGAGGAAGTTGTCGTTTCTCGAAGGTACGCAAAAGACATCAAGCAACGTCTCGGCGTTTAGCACGCAAGAAAAGGAGAAGGTCATGACGAACAAGATCATAGACCCGGAGAGGGTATCGATAGGTAAGGCCGTGAAGGATCTGGCCATAAACTTCTGCATCATGTTCACGCTGTTCACGCTCTTCAGCTGCGTCTTCGGGCTAATATTCGCCGATGAAGCAGCCAAACCAGGCATCATCATGTGCCTCTCCATTGGGATTGGGATGCTGATCTGTGCCGTGCTGCAATCCGTGTTCTTCACGCCAGTCCTCATCAAGCGAATGGGTTATGGACCGCGCCTTGCTCTCTTCGGCGTGTGTCTCTATGCGCTGCTCGCCGCGTTCGGCGCCGTCTTCGACTGGTTCCCAGCGGATAACATGGGGGCATGGGTGGGCTTCACCATCACGTATTTGGTGATCCTCGCCCTTATGACCGCGCTCTTCACGGCCATAAATCGCCGCAACATCAAGGCGCTCAACGACGGCCTAACGCGCTTCAAGGAAAAGGAATCCGACGACTAGATCATCGTTTCGAGCGCACGATCTCATAGGCCTTCTACAATGAAATAGTCACAAAATATGATATAATTGTCATACGTCATACATATTAGGGAGGGCATCCATGAGCAAAATGGTTTCTGCACGAATTCCCGATGCGCTCTATTCGCAGGCGAGCATCCAATTAGCATCCCTTGGGGCTTCTACGAGCGATCTAGTGAATGCTGCATTTGAATATGTTCTTGAAGAGCATGCGTTGCCAACAGCTCACCCAGCTAAAAGCAAGCAAAAGAAAAGAGCTTTGTCGAAAGACCAGAAGCAGTTGATCAAAAGCATGTTCAAGAACTGCATGCTCGATCTTGATATTCCTGATGATGTCAAAGCAGACAAGCGATATGTGCAAACAGTAAGGGCGAGCAAGTATGAAGATATTGCTTGACACCAACGCGCTCATCGATCTCATTGCCGTCAGGAAACCCTACGTCAATGACATCAAAAAACTTTGTATCGCTGCTGTTTTTGGGGATCTGCAGATTTGGGTGAGCACCCAGTCGTATGCGGATGCCTATTATGTCTTAAGAAAGCATGCCTCTACAGAAGAGGTAAAGCGTGCCCTTCTAGCAACATTGGATGTCTTTATGGTGTGTGGCACCTATGCAGAAGATCTTCGCAGGGCGCTGGAATCCGACTGGAGCGATATAGAGGATTATTTGATCGCGCACGCTTCGAAGCATATTCCTGCAAAGTATTTGATCACACGCGACGAAGAGCTAATTGAAAGATCACCCGTCAAAGCCATGTCTGCGCAGGAGTTTTTAGGCTTATTAGAGCATGATTACGGATTAACCTACGATGAAGGCTCTCTCAAATAAGATTACGCACAGTTGCTGCAGCCTTCTTCTTTCAGATTTTCTGTCATTTTTTTCCAGGTTGAGAGAATTACCTGAGGCTGATATAGATTTCAGCACTAACCCAAGAACGTTCAGGCTTTTCTCTTCTACCGAAACTTCGCGTTCATAACAGCAAAGTCCGCATCGATCACAGATATCCTCCCAGGCCTGCTGATCGAACAAATACATCTTTATTGCAGCGAATAGTTTCATGGTCTTAGGATAACAAGCTTCCGATAGTTCATGCGAACACTCCTCTAAGTGACATAGTGTCGTTTGATGGAACTATTATAGAGGATAAACGATCAGATGAACCATCGAATAGAACGAGCTATGCATCATCCGGGCAGATAGTCGTAGGGCATCTTGCGGGTGATGAGATAGAAGACCAACGTGAACAGGATCATGATCTGCGGCAAGCTGAACAGAAGGATCAAGAAAACTCCGCGCACGCCATAGAACAGCACCCGCTTTCCTCCCGAACGCTCCTTCGTCTCAAAGCTCATACGCACGATAAGCCCGCCAGGTGTGCTGCCAGCCTTGAGCCAAGGAAAGACCGCCTCGATCCCACCAAAAGCGATCACAAGGCAGACGAGCGTGAGCACACCTTCAGTTTGAGCTGCGTTCATTCCGAACAACGTGAACGCCTGCTTACAGAAAACCTCGCTTGCAAGATCGAAAAACATCCAAGGGCCAAACGTCACCAGCCCGATCAGGATGAGGTCGATCCAAAGTGCAACGACCCGTCGGATCAGCCCTGGATCATGCGTGATCTCGGGCGAGCCGACCGGTGCTTGTGGCAGCGCTCGCGCGAAGAGCTTCGCGCAAAACCACCCCAACACGCCACCTAAGGTGTTGAAGATGATATCGTCCACTTCAAAAGTACGATAAGCATAGGGGTAGATACCAAAAAGTCCCGTGAGTTGCGCGGTCTCGATCAAGCAGCTCACGACAAGCGCCAGGATGGTCGCAGCAGGCAGCTTCATCTGCAAGAACCGCCCTGCGATGAAGCCTAACGGCAAAAAGAGCACCACGTTGAAGAGCGTCTGGAATACTGCTTTCCACCCATCTTTCACGATATCGAAGATGAAATTGAGCGGATTGAACTGGGGTGGAATGCCATAGGTGATACCTGGTCCCGCATCACCTATTGGAAGCGGATAGAGCGTAAAACAAGCCAATCCCGCCAGATAGAGCACACTGCAATAGGCGGCCGCCGCTGATGCGAAGCGCAGCCTTCCATCACGATGATAGAGGAAAGCCAAGATGGGCATTGTAAGAAGGAAAGACAGAAAAGGCCACATGATCACCGCAGCCGTGAAGCTCTCAGAGAAGCTCGAGAGAAAAGAGCCTAGAGCGCCCATCTACTCCACCGCCTTTCGCCATGCGCTTTCCTGGAATTCGCTGAAGTCAACAAATCATCCAAGACACCTAACTACACGATGCAGTCTAGCGTCCAGAAGTCACGCTGTGCGGTTTATGACGGGATTGTAAGACGCTAACGATCGCTTCAGAAAGCGCCGAGCGAACACGCAGGTCCGTGCCAAAACGACCACCGTGCGGTACGGGGGCAAGAGCAACTACGAAGCAATGATCTCGGGTGAAGTTACGAACTTGCCTTCGATCGGCGCGGCGCATTCGTAGGCAAGCCCCATAGCGGGGCCCACATGCACGCCGATCACTGGGCTTGCAGGAAGCACCATCACGGTCTTCCCCACCAAGGGATCGATCACCTCACGTGCCCACTCGAACGCAGGAACGCACGAGCCGATATAGTGAACGGCAACATTGCGCAACCCATAGCTCTCTACATCGCGCTTGAACACGTCGACCATCTTGGTGAGCGCTTTCTTTTGGGTCCTCACCTTGGAAAATGTTGCAGCCTCTCCATTCTTCACCGTGAGGATAGGCGAGATGTTCAACATGTTGCCCAACAGCGCAGAAGCCTTACCGATCCTGCCACCCTTCTCCAGGAACTTGAGCGACTCAGGCGCGAAGATGAAACGCGTTGAAGACATCGCATGCGTGACTGCCTCGACGCACTCCTCAAGGTTTCCACTCGCATCGCGCGCCTCGCATGCTGCGACGACCGCCCAGCCTAACTCCATGCAATTGGTCATGCTGTCGATGAGCGCATACTTGAAATCGGGATGACGCTTGGCTGTTTCTCTCGCTGCGCGCGCAACCCCCTCGAACGTGCCCGACATCCTGCCGCTGATGAAGATTCCGAGCACTTCATCGCCAGCTGTAGCCGCCTCTTCAAGCGCAGCCTCCACACTTAGCGCTGAAGGCTGGCTTGACGTGGGAATATCGTCGGCCATCTCGTAGATATCAGCATAGAACGCATCGAGATCCATCTCCCCTTCCACATGGCTAACGCCGCCATGATTGACCACAAGATTGAGCAGATGGATGCCATGTTTCTCACGCAGATCCTTCGGAAGCGATGAAGTGGAATCGGTGATGATGCGGATCATAGGCTAAGCTCCTTTGAAAGAAGTTCCAGGTCGGTCAATTCGTTTCAGGCTATTCGCCAAGCATTGCTTCGGCTTGAGTGCTACCTTGCTGCTCAGCGCTCGACGAATCCAGATTCGCCAACTGTTTCGGACGCGCGTGGATGCCAATGCCGAGTGCGCCGGGTCCCGTGTGCACGGCAACAGAGAAGGGAAGCCTGTTGAAGAAGACCCTTGCATCAGGGAACTCCGCTTTTGCTCGCTCGAGATATTCCAACTCGCGCTCAGGGTCTATCCCTGCGCTCGCAACCCCTACCACCAACTCGTCCTCTTTGAGATCGAACTCCTTCTTGGCATCGTGCTTGGCTGCAGAGAACATCTTCGCCACTGCCTTCTTCATGCCTCATTCCTTCGAGAACGGCTCGATCTGACCGGTTCGGATAGACAGAACGGGCCTTACTTTCAGCACAGAAGCGAGCGCCGCAGCAGCAGGCGTGACCCTTCCCCCACGCACCAGATAGCCCAGATCGTCGACAGCAAGATAGATGCTCGAAAGCTTCGCCCTTCGCTCGAGCTCCGATTTGATGTGAGCCGCTGGCATTCCCTGATTCGCCATCGCAAACGCGTCTTCGACGGCCGCTCGCAAGGTCACCGAAACGCGTCCGTTGTCCACCACCGCAACGCGTCCTGAATAGTTGGCAGCGGCAAGCTGAGCAGATTCGCAGGAATGGCTGAGCCCTGAAGACATCGGCAAGTAAACCACGTTGTCGAACCCCTCGTTCAAAGCCTCTTCCCAGGCAGAGCACACGACCCCTGGCGAAGGCTGCGAGGTCGTCACCGCTTTGCCCTCGGTCAGGCTCGCGAAGAAACCCTCGCTTTCAAGGTCGACCCCTTCAAGGTAGATTTCTCCATCTATCAGCACTGGCATCGGTATGGAGCGAATGCCCATCTCTGCTGCTTCTTCGGTCGAGATCCCGCTATTCGTATCCGTTATCACCGCTGTGCGCATGCTGCCTCCTGTCTTTTCCTGTTACAAATTGTAACGTTTAACAGAACGGTCTTTTTGCTCCGCGATGCAGAGTGTTACAGAAAGGCGCTAATTGTTCAGCAAGAAAAGCACATGAGCTAGCGTTTGCAAAACAACCAGTAAGGTCGATCGCATAGTGGGTTCGAACTGTTCTTGAGATACCTTACGAAAACTGCAAGAAGCGCAAGCTGCGAAGACTCCGAACTGCTTATGGCTTACAGCAGAGCCGCTAACTACTGGCAGAAGGGATAGCCGTATAGAATCGCCCGAGCAGCTCGGCCATCTGCCGCGGCGACTCCTGGAAACCGCGCTTGGCCCAAAGCGGATAGCACGCACAGAGCGAGCCAGCAAAAGCCGTTAAGATGTAATTACCTTCAGGGGTGCCATTTCCATAGCGGCCGATCAAGAAATCGGAGATCGATTTCACGAGCAGCCCCGTGAACCCGCAGCGAAACAGGCAATTCATGAGCGCTGCATTATTCTTGAAGAATTCGAAGCACGTGCTCAAATGGCCGACATCATACCAAAGCGTTCCCGCTTTCAAGAGCGGTTCGGTGACGCGCGCATAGTCTGCGATGACCTCTTCAAGCCGAGCAGTGAAAACTTCTTCTTTGGAACGGTAATTGCGATAGAACGCCATGCGCGAAACGCCCGCGGCTTGACAAAGCTCAGTTACACTGATGGAAGAGAGCGCTTTTTCCTGCGTAAGCTTTACGAGAGCTTTCGTGATGCACGCACGCGTTTCTGCACGCGCTGGATTAACTGCTCGTGTCTCCTCTGCCATAACGAACAAACTTCCGCTACTGATCAGCCCCGCATGGGAAGGCTGCTTCGATGAGCGCACGATCTCTCACCACGGTCTCGAAATAGCGAACGCCGCCCGCGAAGTTATAGGCATCGAAGCCATTGCCCGCCAAGATGCGGCACGCAACGTAGCTACGCAAACCGCTCTGGCAAATGACATAGACGGGTTTTTCGGGGTCCAATTCTCCCACACGTTCGCGCAAAGAGTCGAGCGGAATGCTCACGAACCCAGGAATGCGCCCAAGCGCGATCTCGGCAGGCATGCGCACATCGAGCAGGGTGACCTCTCCGCGCTCGCTTCGATCCTGCAGCTCTTCAAGCTGGCCTAAGTACCACTGCTTCACGATGCCCTCTTCGATGTTCTCGATCATGAAGCCCGCCATGTTCACCGGATCCTTCGCCGACGAATACGGTGGCGCATAAGCCAGATCGAGATCCTTAAGATCGGTCGCGCGCAGATCTGCGAAGATAGCCGTTGCCAGCACATCGATGCGCTTGTCAACGCCCTCATACCCCACGATCTGTGCACCGAGCAGGCGATACGTCTCCTTCTCGAACACCACTTTCATGGTCATGAGCTTGCCACCCGGATAGTAACCCGCATGGCTCATAGGCGAGAGGATCACGTGATCGACCGCAAGCCCCGCCGCCTTCGCCACTGTCTCATTGACACCTGTGGAAGCCGCAGTGATGTCGAAGACCTTGATGACACTGCTCCCCTGCGAACCGCGATAGGTGCTCGGGATCCCGCAGATGTTGTCAGCCGCGATACGCCCTTGCTTGTTCGCGGGACCTGCCAGCGAGATGAGCGTCTCTTCGCCGGTCACCAGGTGCTTCACCTGCACCGCATCGCCAACCGCATAGACATCGGGTGCGGATGTCTCCATGTGGTCGTTCACTAAGATGCTACCGCGCACGCCCATCGCAAGACCCGCTTCGCTCGCAAGGTGCGTATCAGGCGTGACGCCGATGGCTAGCACCACCATGTCAGCCGGGATCGGATCAGTATCCGCTAAGAGCATTTCCACGCCATCACCCGTCTCGCGAAAGCCTTCCACGGTATGACCGAGCGCTAGCTTGATGCCGTGCTTGCGCGCTTCGGCATGGATGAATGCCGCCATATCGGGGTCGAAGGGCTTCATGAGCTGCTGCGGGCGCTGAACGATGGTGACCTCCATGCCGATCTCGCGCATATTCTCAGCCAGCTCAAGACCGATGAAGCCACCACCCGCGATCACGGCTGTGCGCGGATGATGCGCGTCGATGAAATCCTTCATGCGGAACGTGTCTTCCACGGTACGCAACGTGAAGACATGTTCGAGCCCCACTCCGGGAAGGCGTGGCTGCGTGGGCTTCGCACCAGGCGAGAGGATGAGCTTGTCGTAGGACTCCTCGAACACCTCGCCCGTAAGCAGGTTCTTCACGGTGAGCATCTTCGCCTGAACGTCGAGCGCGGTCACCTCGTGGTTCACGCGCATGTCCACATCGAAACGCGCGCGGAAGCTCTCCGGCGTCTGGAGCGTGAGCGCAGAAGGTTCGGCGATGGTGCCACCGATAAAGTAAGGCAAGCCGCAGTTGGCATAGGAAACATAACCCGAACGCTCGAACACGATGATCTGCGCGTGCTCGTCCAACCGCCGGAGACGTGCTGCCGCCGTCGCGCCACCCGCTACTCCACCAACGATGACCACTTTCATGCCCTACCTTCTTTCTGTTCGTGCTTTCTAAGCATATGCGTTGCATCTCTACTCGATGCTGAAATGGCACCCAAGGAACAACGCACGCTATTTCTGCCTGGTGCTTGCTGCAAGGCAGAGAGCAGCGTGGTTCAGCACCCGCTTACCTGAACGCGCACTAGACCTGCTCTTCGTTCTTCATATTGATGTACTCGAGCAGCTCGCCGCGCTTATGGATGCCGACCTTGTCATAGATGTGCCGAATATGCGTGTTCACCGTATGCGGGGAGATGACCAGCTTGTTCGCAATGCTGTTCACGGTATTGCCCCGCGCGATCAACTTCAGGATCTGGCCTTCGCGCTCGGAGAGCTTGAACTCTGCGATGATCTGGGAGCAGATCGTATCAATCTGCGAAGGAGCAACGGGTGCCGTAGTGAGAGCGATGAACCGCGGCTCCAACTTCCCGACCGGCACCAGCACGAACGCCAGGACACAGATGAAGATGAGGGTGGTGGGCGTGACCGCAAACTGCGCGATATCAGCATGACGTTCGTAGAAGAGCCCGAGGCAATTTCCCAGCGCGATGCCGATACGGATCGAAGCGACCGAGAACGTGACCGCGAGCGCCGGCGCGAAGAAGCCACGGCGCATGAGCGTTCCGAAGTACATGATGAGCGAGATCTCCAAGAGCGATGACACGCTCAAGCCCACCACGAAAGCGAGCGGATAGAGCGATTCGTGACTCTGGAACAAGGTAAGTCCCACGATAGCGAAGACCAAATAGTACGGGAAGAGCTTGAACATCGAAGCCTTCGCCTTGAAGAGCACCGAAAGCCCTGAGACGAGCAGGATCAGCAGGGCGCCCGTTACCACCCCGATCACGAAGATGTACTCTCCTACCGCAAAATGCTCCCACGGTACGATCGCTACCAAGTAATAGCAAGCAACGCCCGTAAAGCAATCAACACTGCAGACCGCCAATACGCTCGAGAAGGTTGGCTTGACCGTATCGCGTGGCAAGAGCACAGGGTAGGTTGTAGGAATCTTCTTATGCGCATAGAGGAACACACCCGACAGCGCTGCGAGCAACATGACGAAGAGCGGTATGAAGCAAGCAGGGATGAACAGGCTGGCGAGCATCACCGCCAACACGGTCGCGCCGAAGGTGGTGCCGATATGCACCACCGAGAAGTTCGCCCGCGCGCGCGTGAGCGATTCACCCCACAAGATCCACATCAGCCCCTCGAGGCCTCCGGTTATGAAGCTCAATATATAGATGACGAATGACTGGCTCGTGAGCGGGGCACCATAGAGCAATAGCCCCGTTGCGACCACCAGAAGGATCGCGATGATCCTTATGGCCCAGGGGTAATCGGAAAGATGGCGCTTGCGCCCTAAACAAAGGCAAGTCCCGATCATGACGAGCGCTGTACCGACCAGGTTGAAGAGCCATGACATCGTAACGCTTGCGGTCAGCAGATCGGTCTCGAAGAAGCTCGACGGGCTGAACCACATCAGATAGTGATAAGCCATCAAGAGCGAGAATCCCAGATACTTGAACGCCGGAGGAACATTCATCAGCTTGTCCACAACGGGCTGTTTCGTAGCATTTTTTGGTGATTCACTCTGGATACCATACTCAGCATGAGAGACAGGGTCATGCTCTGCTGCTGCGTCAAGAGCAGAAGGGGCTTGCCCTATAGCATCCTCACTAGTGATATCTACGTTTTTCATCATTACCTTTTCTGTGACCCTTCGGTTCATTTCATGCATTTTTTGTTCTTTGTATAGTATCAGCATACAGAACATAAGGTCAGAAGCATCACTAGTTTTTTAGTATGTCGCTCGCTCACCAAAAAAAGTCCACTCCCCACTTTGGTCGCAACCTCATAATCCCTCGCATCATGTGATGCGCTCATGAACGCGTTCAAGCAAGATGGTCCCGTCGGTAAATGCTGGCAGCTTACGTCTTTTTCGTTGGTTCATAAGATCCAGTTCGCGAACGAATCACAGCAAAGCGACAAAAGGACAACGGATCGCAAAACTGGGCACTATGAGATAACGAACGAACGTAAAACGAAGTAAGCAGAGGGGAAACAGAAGGCGGCACTCTGAAGAGTAGCCAAGGAAAAAGGAAAGGGGACGCTAATGTCACTCCTAGCAAAGAGCAAAGGTGAGGTGACGTACCGCGACATCTCAACGCTCCACAAGTGGGCGCTCGTGATCTTGATCTCGATGGGATCATCGATCATCTACGCGCCAATGTATTTGAAGAATGTATTCTATGATCCGCTGATGCAAGCACTCGGCTGTTCCAATGCAGACCTCGGTCTCATGGTATCTGCCTACGGCATCGCGGCGATGATCTGTTATCTACCTTCAGGCATCGTAGCTGACAAGTTCCGCATGCGTACCCTGGCAACGGTCGGCTTCTTGACCACAGCGGTCTTGGTAGCGATCTACGCCACGCTTCCTTCGGTCCAAGTTTGCTTCGCGCTCTTCGTCGCCATGGGCGTCACCTCCATCCTCATCTGGTGGGGCACGCGCTTCAAGGTTGTCAGGCTCTGCTGCGAAGAAGATGAGTACGCGTCCAAGATCGGTATCTCCTACTCTATCTATGGTGTTACTGGCCTCGTGCTCGGCCTCATCAACGCGGGCATCATCGCATCCATCGCGAATGCCGCTACCGGTGTTCAGGTCATGCTGATCTTCTTGGCAGTGATCATCGCAGTGCTGGGCATCATCGCTTTCTTCTTGATCCCCGACTTCAAGGGTGAGATCAACAAGGATGCGAAGCTCTTCAGCCTTGCTGAGGCAGTGCAAGCTTTCAAGCACCCCGGTGTTATCTGGGCATGCGTCGCTTACTTCTGCGTTTACGCAGTCTATCAGGGCGCTACCTATACCACGCCATATCTGACCCAATGCTTCAATGCAGATGGCAACCTCGTTAACGTGATCGGCCTCATCCGTACCTATGGTATTGGTCTTCTGGCTGGCCCGATCGTCGGCTTCATAGCGACGAAGATCAAGAGTCCTTCGAAGGCGATCATCGGCGGATTCGTCCTCGCGATCGCAGTACTGATAGGATTCATCTTCTATCCGCATGATCCTAATGCAGCCATCATCGTATCCATCATGGTCGTACTGTTCGGCTTCGCAACCTACGGCGCGTTCTCGATCGGTTCGTCCCCACTCTCAGAGGTGAAGATCCCGATGCAGATCTTCGGTACGGCAGCTGGTCTGCTCTCCGTGATCGGCTTCCTGCCCGACGTCTTCATCCACACCTGGTACGGCTCCATGATCGACGCTCAGGGTACCGCAGCCTTCAACGGCATCTTCGGTATCGAGATCGGTCTGGCAGTGGTCGGCATCTTCTGCCTGGTCATGTTGCTCCGCTCCATCAAGAAGCACCGCAACGACATCATCGAGGAAGAAGTCGAATCAGAGATCGAAGCGGACGTGCAAGCGCAAGAAGCGTAAGGTTCGCACACTCGATCGGGTGATCTTGAGACGCGATCACCGAACAAACTCCCCACTGTCTCTGCTCAATCTACCGTCCAAAGGGGTGCCTTCCCACCGAAGGCACCCCACCCAAAGAAGGAGAAACTCGTGAACAAGCTTGATGTACTGGCTCGCATCAATCCTCAGATGAAGGCGATCCTCGCGAAAGAGGCCACCCTCGCTGGTGATGCGAATGACACCTCGGTCGGATTCGATATCATGCGTGAGAACTATGTGCTCGGCCGTGAGTTCTGGGTGGAAGGTGGCCCGGTCATGAAGCTCTCCTTCGATGAAGAGCTCACCGGCCCTCATGGCCCCATGGCAGTACGCTTCTACTATCCGACCGACGAAGCGCTTGCTGGCAAGGAAGCTCAAAGCCCAACCACTCCGGTTATCGTCTACGTGCACGGAGGCGGCTTCGTTCTCGGCAACCTTGACACTCATGATCGCATCTGCCGCATCCTCGCCCGCAACACGGGCGCGATCGTGGTAGCAGTCGATTACCGCCTCTCCCCTGAAGCGAAATTCCCTTCAGCCGTGGAGGAGGTCGCCTTCGTTGCGCAGTTCTTGCACGAAGAAGGAGCAGCCTATGGCATCGATACCGAGCGCATGGGGTTCGCGGGTGATTCAGGTGGAGCACACCTGAACCTGGCCGCAACCTTCTATCTGCGCGACACCACCGATTCGATCGCTCATATCAAGTGCCTGCTGCTCTACTACGGCTGGTTCGGCCTAACCGATTCGGGCTCCATGCGCTTGCTCGGTGGCCCTTGGGATGGCCTTGCCGAAGAGGACTGGATGTTCTATCAGCAGCTCTATGCGAACGACATCGAAGAGCTGAAGACCTCGCCTTATGCGAATCTCTTCTTGAACGATATGACGCACGACATGCCTGCCTGCTATATCGCAGCAGCAGAGTATGACCCGCTGCGCGATGACTCGAGCACGCTCGCAGCCATCTGCGATCAGTATGCGATCCCCTATCGCTTCGAGATGTTCGAAGGCGTGATCCATGCATTCTTGCATTACACCAAAGCGCTCGATGCAGCTAACGATGCGCTCGAGCACGGCGCCACCTTCTTCAAGGAGCAGGTTGGCATCGCAGAACCCGGTCTTGCCTAGCACGGCCGCCCTACCCCACTAGCGACACGCTTGCTATGAAGGCAAGCTGGCGATCGTCTTGATGCGGTTCACGGGGGTAAACAGTGAACTCCACCAAGACAATAAGGAAGAAGTTTGCTACCGCGAAACGCGCAGTAGCACCCCAAAAGGAGGAAAACAATGGATTTCAAACTAAGCGTCGACCAGGAACTCATCGTCCAGGCTTATCGTGAGTACATGGAAAGCGAGCCCTGGGATCAGTACTTCCAGGAGTGCGACGAAAAGCATGAGTACCCGCTTCGCTGGGTGAAGGGACTCTGCGATCTCGGTTTCGATCAGATCATGCTCCCCGAAGACCGTGGCGGACTCGGCCTTGAGCAGCCGCTGGTCACCCTCATGGCAGTCTATGAGGTGCTCGGTCAGTACGGCGGCCCCACCTACGTGCTCTATCAGCTGCCTGGCTTCGAGACCATCATCCGCGAAGGCACGCCCGAGCAGATCGATGCGGTCATGGCCTATCTGGGCACCGGCGAGCAGATCTGGAACTCCGCTTGCACCGAACCAGGCGCAGGCTCCGATGTCTCTGCTCTCACCACTAACTACAAGCGTCGCGACGGTCACATCTACCTGAACGGCACCAAGACCTTCATCACCTCCTCCAAGGGCGTGAAGTGGCTCGTCGTCATGGCGAAGAACGCCGATGACCCCAGCATCTTCACCGAGTTCATGGTGGACATGAGCAAGCCGGGCATCGAACTGGGCCCGCTGGATAAGCTCGGTCTTCGCATGGATAGCTGCTGCGAGGTCTACTTCAACGACGTGGAACTCGATGAATCGGATATCTTCGGCACGGAAGGCAACGGCTTCAACCGCGGCGTCTCCGACTTCAACTTCGAGCGTTGGCTGGTAGGTGCCTGCGACTACGGCAACGCCATCTGCGCATATGAGGACGCGCTGCGTCACGCCAATCAGCGCGAGGCATTCGGCAAGACCATCGGTCGTTTCCAGCTCAACCAGCTCAAGATCACCGAGATGACCATTCGCCTGAACGCCATGAAGAACATGCTCTACGAAGCAGCATGGAACGCTGATAACAACAATGGCGAATTCGACGCCGGCGAAGCAGCGATGTGCAAGTACTACTGCGCCAACGCCGCCTTCAAGGTAGTCGACGATGGCATGCAGATCATGGGCGGCATCTCAGTCGCGAGCGAGCATCGCATCAACCGCTTCTGGCGTGACCTGCGCGTCGACCGCATCTCCGGTGGTACAGACGAGATGATGATCCTCACCACCGCAAAGAACGCTCTGAAGAAGTATCGCTAGGCCTTAACTTCGAACCTAAGAGAAACCACAAGGAGGAACCTCATGGCAATCCCAACTGAAAAACCAAGCTTCGGTGTCTTGGATGATGTGAAGGTCGTCTTCGCCGCCATGGAAGAAGCAGTGCCGCGCGCCTGCAACATCATGGCCGACTGGGGCGCAGATGTGACCTGGCTCGAGAACACGGGCTACGGCGATACGGTCCGCGATGCGAAGAACGCAGCTCAGGCGGAACGCCGCAACTGCCGCTCGGTCGCGCTCAACCAGTTCACCCCCGAAGGCAAAGAAGTGCTCTTGAAGATGCTCGCAGACACCGATATCTTCTTCGAGTCTTCCAAGGGAGGCACCTGGCAGCGCAAGGGCATCACCGACGAGGATCTGTGGGCCGCGAACCCCAAGCTCGTCATCGTGCACTGCTCAGGATTCGGCGCCTATGGCGACCCGGACCGCGTGAAGCGCGCCGCCTACGATGGCACGGTCGGCCCGTATGCTGGCTTCACTTGCCAGAACGGCACGCCCGAGCAGCCCATGATCACGATGCCCTACTCTGGTGACTACATCAACAGCTACCTGTTGATCGCAGCAACGCTCGCAGCACTGCATAAGGTCGAGCGCACTGGTCAGGGCGAGAGCATCGACTGGGCGATGTACGAGGGCATCATGTACATGAGCCAGTACTACTTGGTCGATTACCTGAACGACGGTGTGAAGTGGCCGCGCGCAGGTGCTCGCAACCAGAACCTCTGCGGCATCGGCGTCTACAAATGCGCTGATGGCTTCATCGCGCTGAACCTCTTCGGCATCCGCCAGAACAAGTGGATGCTTGAGACCTTGGGCATGGGCGATGTGTGGGGATCGCCTGAGGTGCCGGATGATACGGCATCGCTATGGCTCTCCATGCCGATCGCGCCCGAGTTCGAGAAGCGCCTCGAGAAGTGGCTCTCTGAGCGCACCAAACTCGAGCTTGAGGATGTCCTGGCAGAACAAGGCATCGCTGCTCAGAGCGTCTATGAGTTCGAGGACATGGTGGCAGACGAACACATGAAGATGCGTGGCAACTTCATCGAGTGGGAGACCAAAGATGGCGACACCTTCAAAGGCCTCTCCCCCATGCCGCGCTTCGAGCAGACGCCTGGCCAAGTATGGCGTCCGATGCCTGAGCAAGGCGGCGACACCATCGATGTGCTCACCAAGCTCGGCTACACGCCCGAACAGATCGACGAGCTGATCGCGGCCAACGTGGTCAAAGCGGGCTAGCTCACCTGCTGACAACAGCGCCTGAGCTTCACGGGTCGCGCGCACCGCCGCGAGCTGCAGCGCTCCCGATCTTTCCAAATGATCCCCTCCGGTCACCTGCCCCGGAGGGGATCTAGGGGGGGGAATCCTTAGGCAGGTCTTCTTCTCATCACGAACGAGCGCTCGAAGGGTCAGGCGCTAGCGTTCACCATGAGCTTTCAGGACACACGGGTTCGGTCCCGACCATGAACGCCAGATAGCACTGCCACGCGTGCGTTCGTTATGAGAAGGGGAAATGAAAATCTACCAGCATCTTTTCGTAGGAGGGGACGAAAATGGCCGACATCGTAGGAAACGAAACGCTCCGTGACCTGTGGCAAAGCGTGGTCGAGCGCAAGGGAAGACGACACTTCCTCACGTTCCAGAACCGCGTAGGCGATGTGTTCGAATACACCTATGCTGCATTCGACGAGGACGTCAACCGTATCGCTAATGTGTTTCTCGATCTCGGCATCGAGAAGGGAGATCACGTGGCCCTTCACCTCCACAGCTCACCGGAATTCCTGATGTGCCTGTTCGGCCTTGCGAAGATCGGCGCAGTGGCAGTGCCCATCAACGAACAGTATCTTGCTGACGAAGCCGAGTACATCCTGGAGAACTCGGACGCGATCTGCGTCGTGGTCGAGCCGCTCTTCTACGAGACGTACCAAGAGCTGCTCGCACGCGGCCATTACTTCCCCAAAGGCGTGGTAGTTGCGCGCGCGGGCACTGAATCGCCTAGGAGCAATATCGATTTCTCGAGCATCTACACACCGCTCGGCACGGTCGAAGAAGGCCAGCAGGGCATCTACGATTTCTGGATGATGCGCTGCGAACAAAGCGCGATCCTGCGCGATTCCTGCGAGCTTGCCTCCGACGACCCCGTGCAGATCATCTACACTTCAGGCACCACCTCCCGCCCGAAAGGCGTGGTGCTCACGCACGCGAACATGGTGTTCTCGGGGCTGTACGGAGATTGGGAAGTCTCGCTGCGCGGCAGCGATCGCGTGCTGACCTCGATGCCCGCGTGCCACTCGAATTTCCAGCTGGCCGCCCTGATGCCCGTGATCACTGCAGGCGCTTCCCTCATCATCGTCGAGAAGTATTCGGCGACCCGCTTCATGAAGCAGATCCGCCATTACAAGGCCACCGTCATCCAATGCGTTGCCATGATGTTGCGTACGCTGCTTCTCCAACCGGTCGATCCCGAAGAGAAGAACCACTGCGTGCGCGAAGTGCTCTACTTCATCCCCATCACCGATGCGGAGAAGGAGGAGTTCGAGCAGCGCTTCAACATGAGGATCATGAACACCTACGGCTCGACCGAATCGATCGGCTGGGCTATCACCGACCCGCCCGTTGGCGCACGTAATTGGCCTTCAGTGGGACGCGCAGGACTCGGCTACAAGGCACGTATCTGCGACATGGAGGACAACGAACTGCCCCCTGGCGAAGTTGGCGAGATCCAGATAAAAGGCGAACGTGGCCGTTCGGTGATGCTCGAGTACTACAACAACCCCGAAGCGACCGAGAATACCTTCAGCGCCGACGGTTGGCTCAAAACAGGAGATCAAGGTTATCAGGATGATAACGGTTGGTTCTACTTCGTCGACCGCAAGGTTAACATGGTTAAGAGGTCAGGAGAGAACATCTCCACTACCGAACTCGAGGAGATCCTCGAACAGCATCCTGCAATCGCTGAGGCTGCGGTGATCGGCGTTCCTGATCCGATCCGCGATCAAGCCATCAAGGCGTTCGTTCGCTTCGCACCAGGCGAGAGCATGACGCTTGCGGAAGTCGAGCAGTACTGCAAGGACCACATGGCATCGTTCAAGGTCCCCACCTTCTACGAGGTCGTTGAAGATTTCCCGCGTACTTGCAGCATGAAGATCGAGAAGAAGCTCTTAAGCTGACCACGCGGAAAGCGAGAACTTGCACCCAGTTTCGCTCCGCACTGCGCAGGCGATCATACGCTCCTGCGCGCAAATGATGAGAGAGGTTGATGAACGCCATGGCGATCAGTACCGAAATCGTTGGAAAAGAGTTCGGCCCCTTCGTACGCTCGTACGATTTCAGGGACTTGGAGATCTGTGCGCTCGGCTGCAATGCGGGCTACGACGGCATCACCGATCTTGAATACCTCAACGAAGGCGATGCGAACGACCCCCATCTGGCGGTCTTGCCCATCTTCGGCGTACCGCTCACGGTGAACGAAGAGATGACGCGCACGCTCGATTATGGATACGACTATTCAGGGTCGCTGCACTACGGATTCGAGATCGAGCTCCATGCCCCCTTCAAGATGTCCGATCGTGTCGAGACCTTCGTCACGCAAGACGCACTCTACGACCGCGGCGAGGGTCGCGGATGCCTTTCTTTGCAAACAGGCAGGAGCTACAGCAACGACGGCACTCATCTTTGCACGGTCAAGACCTGGGACGTCTGCATCAACGATGGCGGCTGGGGCGGTCCGAAGCCTCCGCACGATGTGGTGGAGATCCCCGATCGCTTGCCAGATGCCGAAGTGACCGAGACGGTCCCCTTCAACATGCCGCTCATCTATCGGCTGATGAGCGATTGGCATCAGCAGCACATCGATTGGGCCTACACCGAACAAACAGGCCTTGCGCGTCCGATCGTTCACGGAGTGAGCCTGGGTGGGTTCGCTATGCGCCACCTCATCTCAACCTGGTTCCCGGGCCAACCTGAACGCATGACGCGCTTCAAAACGCGCATCACTTCCCCGGTCATACCAGGTCAAACGCTCACGACACGCATGTGGCGCGTCGGTGAGAACGAAGGGCGCTTTCAGTTGGTTGATGCCGATGCCAATATGACCGGAGCAAAACCGCATCTGAATTACGGAATAGTAGAATGGAACTAACGTTGGAATAAGGTGAGCAGTCATGAGACGAGCGATTAAGAAGATCACGCAAGCAGTAAGTCCACCACAAGCAGCACCTGTTGCCGCATCGGCAGGTGCGGCTGCTTCGGCGCCTACATCCACTACATCGGTAGCTGCGTGTAGCGCGGTAGCAGCTGTTTCGGGAACTGCGTCTGCTCCTGCTTCAGGAGGTGCAAGCGAACGCGCGACCAATGCCACCGTCGATGAAGTAGCAACTAAGGTCAAGAAGGCTGTCAACAAGACCATCGATGATGTCAAGATGACGCCCTTCTTGCGCAAGATCACCTTCTTCTCGAGCGGCGGATCCTTCCTGGATGGCTACGTCCTTGCCATCATCGGCGTAGCACTCACCCAGATCACCCCCCTCTTCGCCCTCGATACCATGTGGAGCGCCGCGGTTGGCGCTTCGGTGTTCTTGGGCATCTTCTTCGGCACGATCCTAGGCGGCTGGCTGACCGACCTGGTAGGCCGGCGCGCCATGTTCATCATCGACGTAGTGGCCATCGGAGTGTTCTCAGTACTCTCGGTCTTCGCCGCCGACCCGCTCCAGCTGGTCTTGGCACGCTTCGCGATAGGTCTCTTCGTAGGCGCAGACTACCCCATTGCCACCTCGCTCATAGCCGAATTCACCCCAAAAGCGCACCGGTCCATCTCGATGGGTGCGGTCTCGGCTGCGTGGTATTTGGGCGCAACAGCCGCAGCTTTCGTCGGGTTTGCGCTGGTAGGGATCGAAGATGGCTGGAAATGGATGCTCGGCAGCGCGGTCGTTCCCTGCATCATCCTCTTGATCGGCAGACACGATATCCCCGAGTCCCCGCTCTGGCTGCAGAGCAAGGGAAAGTTCGCCGAAGCGCGTGCAGTCATGGACCGCGTGTTCGGTGAGGATATCGAGATCCATGAGGACGAGCAGCCCACGAAGACTTCGCTCGGATTCCTGTTCAAGGCGGGTTACTTCAAGCGCATCATCTACCTGGGCATCTTAACGCTTTGCCAGGTCGTTCCCATGTACGCGATCTACACGTTCGGCCCCGACATCATGAGCGCGTTCGGTCTTTCGGAAGGACGCATGTCTATTCTGGGTGAGAGCGCGGTGAGCCTCTTCTTCCTGATCGGCACGATCCCGGCCATGTTCTGGCTCAATTCCTTGGGCAGACGTCCGCTTCTGATCGGATCGCTGTTCTTCATGGCTGTCGGTCTCGTGATCTTGGGCATCTTCCCTGATGCGCCGATCTGGGTCGTGATCATCGCATTCGGGCTTTACGCATTCTTCAGCGGTGGCCCGGGCATCTTGCAGTGGCTCTACCCTAACGAGCTCTTCCCTACCCATGTGCGCGCATCAGCGGTAGGTATCTCCATCTCGATCTCGCGTATCGGCACCATCATCTCAACCTACGGCACGCCGATCTTCCTCGAGAACTTCGGCGTTGGACCGACCATGCTGGTAGCTGCAGGGCTCGTCATTTTGGGATTGGTGCTTTCGGTCATGATGGCACCGGAAACACGTGGACAATCGCTCCAGGAATCAAGCATGTTGAACTAGCGATCGACGGCGCCTTGCGCAACGTTCAAGTTTCGTAATGGCGCTCAAGATCCGTTTGGGCAGTTTCGTCTGGTAAGCTGGCATCTATGTTCGAACATCAGCCTCAACAGCACTCCTTGCTCACGCACGAGCACTCAGACGAGCCGCAGCCCGAATGCCATTGGGAGCTGGTCTGCGAAGATCCGCTCGTCTATTCAGCCCATGTGCGCTTCAAGAATCTCGGTGATGGCGTTTCCAATAGCTATCTGGTCTACGACGGTGGAGAGTGGCTGATGGTGGATGCTGGTGCGCCTGGCGAACAGTCCTATCACATCATGCGCGAGGCGCTCGAAGCAATCGGGGTCGATCTCGGCAAGCTCAAGCTCTTCTTGACGCATCAACACTTCGACCATTCTGGTCAGGTGAACAACATCTTGGCGCCAGGTACGCCCATTTACGGATCACGGATCGGGTTCGAGAGCAGGCATGAGCCGACCGCTTCCGAGATCGATGAGCTCTTCTTCCGCCGCATGCTGGCGATGGGTGCAAGTCCTGCTGATGCGCAAGCGTACGAAGCCTGCAACCGCGAAACGATCTTCATCGACGAGGAGCTCTTTGATATTCGCCCTGTTAAGGAAGGCGACACTATCACGGTCGGGAATCGCACGCTCCAGGTCTTCGAGGTACCGGGGCATTCTCCCGACTCTCTCGTGCTCTTCGATGCCGATGCGGGCATCCTGTTCAGTGGTGATCATGTTCTTACCATCACCACGCCCGCTATCGATTCGTTCTTCACCGGCGAAGACGGTTACGAGCGCTATTTCGAGAGCCTGAAGAAGGTGCAGAAGCTGGAGCCCCGCCTGGTACTCCCTGGCCATGGCAGTCCGATCAAGGAGGGCTTCTCGGACCGCATCAACGAGATCATCGATCGCAAAGCTGAGCGCCGTCGTGAGGTGCTGCGTGCTATCGCCGCACACCCCTATTGCATGGGAGAGACGGTGGCCCGCCTCTGTTCGAAGCGCCCTGAGCCTGAGCAGTGGTACAAGCTTCCCGCGGTTGCGCGCTACTACCTGCTGCTTGAAACGTTCGTCATGATCCAAACGCTCGTGGCGCAGGGCATCGTTCAGCGCATGGTGCTCACAGACGACGGGATCTACCGCCTCAAAGCTGCGAGCGGTTTCTAGCAAACCCTTCACGAACAAAAGGCCAGACCGCATGGATTGAGCATGCGATCTGGCCTATAAACGAGGAAAAGGCACCTCCGAGCGCGTGCCTTTTCCTTATCTTTAGGAGGGTATGTTCAAGCTGTTGTCTTGTAAGACAGCGTCCGTCCAAGGACTAGCGGCCGACCCACTTCGGCTCGCGCTTTTCGGTGAAGGCCAGCGGGCCCTCGATGCCGTCTTCCGTCTTCTCAAGGAAGCGATAGGCAGCATCGCAATAGCGCATAGCATCCTCTTCGCTCATCTGGTCGCAAGCATGGACAAGATACTTGGTCCATTTGAGCGCGAGCGGCGCATTCTGCAAGATCGTCTCAGCGATCTCGATCGCCTTATCCATGACCTCATCCGCAGGAACAGCATAGTTGATCAAGCCAAGCTCCTTAGCCTCAGGTGCTTTGATCTTCTTGCCAGTCAACAGCAACTCCATGCAATCCTTGCGGTTGATGTCGCGAGCAAGACGCACGATGCCACCCGTTGAAGCGATGATGCCAAGGCCAACTTCCGTGCAACCGAATTTCGCATTCTCATTGGCGACCACGATGTCGCAGGAGATCGCGATCTCCATACCGCCACCTGCAGCACTACCATTCACAGCCGCGATGATCGGCTTCGAGCAAACGCGTGCGGTCAAACCACCGAAACCATGCTCGGTGACCGTCTGACACTCGCCACCTTCAGAAAGCTCCGAAAGATCCTCGCCAGCGCAAAAGACCTTGCCCGTACCCGTAACGATGATCGCGCGGACCGCCGGATCCGTCTCGGCATTGTTCATGATGTTCTCCATCGCGCGAGACGTTTCGCCATTCAAAGCGTTAGCAACATCTGGTCGATTGATGCGCATGATCAAAAGGCCATCGTCACGAAGGTCTGAAACGACCGTATCTGTTCCGTAGTAATCTGCCATGTTATTCCTCCTTGTAGTAAAGGTTCCCCCTCCTGCTTGACCGCCCGCTGAACATGTTCACGCAAAGCTTGCCAAGCACGATTTTCATAGTATAGGTCGCGGGACGCAGGGGCATCACATAAGGCTACGTATTGTTCAGATACCGTAAAACGATACCCTCACTACTTATTGAGTAGAGATCATTGATTAGGCAGTTCAGCGGGAAGTTCAGCGCAAAATGCATTGCATTACCACCCGAACAACGAACAGGATGCAATGATCAAGAAGGCCGTGGTGAAAGCAGTCTTCATGCAATTGTTTTATGAGCAGACTCTTTTATAGAACATTGGTTCATCTCTGGCCATGATACGACCCATGGTCGGCACCATGGCCTCTACCTGCGCCATGGCCCCGACCGTTATCAAAGTCCCTATGCGCTCCATTGTTTGCATTCTGCCCCTGATTTGACCCTGTTGCATCATCCGACGCACAGGAAGCAATGCGATCATGCAACTCGCGCATGGATAGGCGAGAACACTCCTCAAGCGTAGTATCGGGGTCCAATTCGATCAGTTCGACAGCTGCAGCATACCGGCCGCAACCCATGCCATGGCTATGAGCCTCTTCATAGAATTGCTGGCTTGCAACACTGCATGAACTCCTGCAAGGAACACTCGCAAGCCATGCTTCACTCGCATCGATCAAAGCCTGTTCCTGAGCCTGATCCTGAGAAGATACGCTCACCGCAACGAATGCATCTTCTTCAAAATACGGAGCGAGAGCATCGCTTTCAGCCAGTGTTTTCAGCGCTTGTTCATAGCTCATACCTTCAAGAGCAACCTTTGAAAGAGCCTCTACTCCATCGTCATTGATACCTTCTGAATCTACTACTGTTCCCGACTGGTCCAGTTTTAGCTGGATCGAGGGATTGATGTCTATGTCTACGAACGCCGTAGGTTCAAGGATTTCTTCTACCGTTGTTTCATGCTGAGGAATAGCGAAGAGAGCAGCCGCCACGATAAGGCATGCAGCTAGTGCTCCGCTCAAGATCGTCATGGTCTTTCGACGCCTCGTCCTCTTAAAAGAAGGCTCGATGACAGAGGCTTTTTCATTTGCACTCGATAAAGCTGACCGATCCGCATGCGCATCAGCAGACGAGCGGTCAAGAACGCGATCAAGCGTCTGCTGCTTTACCGTTTGAGGCAGCTCGATGCTATCAAAGGCAGCTTTAACCTGTTCTTCCAGCTCATGATCTCTCATGACAGCGCCTCCTTCAACATCTTCTTTCCACGCGCAATCCAGGAATAGACCGTGTTTACAGGAGCATCTACTATCTCTGCGATCTCTGGCGCGGTATAGCCTTCATAAAGCGATAGAAAAAGAGGAAGGCGCGGCGGATCATCCAACGAACGGAATGCCTCCACTATCTCTAAATGTCGTGATTCTTTTGGGTCTTCATCCACAGAAAACTCGCAGCATGGACTCTCGGTTTCCTGATCGAACGAATGGTCTTTTCGATGCGCCGCCCGCAGCATGTCACGACATACATTGGACGACACCTTGATGAGCCACGCCTTGCGATGCTCATCATCCTGGAAATCCGTTTCCTCGGCAAGCGCATACTTCAAGAATGTCTCCTGAAAAGCATCTTGCGCGTCGTGGTTATGCCGGAAGAAGGTAACGCATACACGCCACACCGTTGACCCAAAGGTATCTATCGCTCTCTCAATGTCGTCACTCTTGCGCACATCATGCCTTTTCGCTAATACTCGTTATCAAGAATGTCTGCCATGGTGGCCACGATTGGCTGCTCCGCAATTAGCAGTCCCTCGATTGTCACATACTCCATCACCATCTGCATCAACATATCCTTGCCCACAAGCTGGTTCATGTCTATTCCCTGATGAAGGTCCTGCAGAGGAATTGGGGCCTTTCCCTGCCCTCCCCTGTCCTAAGCCTTCACCAGCACACCAAGAAGAATCACAGGTTCCCTGTTCATAGTGATCGCAAACACCATTACTATTCTCGTCGATGAATCTTTGGCTATTTGCAGCTGGACGAGATGCCTTGTTCGTAACCGCAGCAGACCGATCATCCGCGTTCGGTTGAGCGGACTCAGGTTGCTCGTTCGCGGCTGGAACGGTCGTGTCAAACTGATCGACCTGCCTCTCAATACCGAACGCGCTCTCAGCTTGCACTGCGTTTTCGGTTGAGAACATGGCCGCCGAACCGAATGCGAGCGCAGGGATCGCTAGAACAGCGCATACCGCCACTGCTAACAAAGCAAAAGACCGCTTCTTCATGTGCTTCTTCATGAGGTAACCTTCCTCTTATACTTCTTCTCTTCTCTTAACACGATTCAGCACTGCAAATCCTTGCAAAAAAAGAAAGAAGGGAATCAAAAAAACGGAGGGCATTTACTTCTGTTATTGATGCTGCATTTATACTCGCAGGGGAGCTCAGAGCGCTGCTGAGGATGAAACAGGGTTGACGGAACCACCAAAGGTGACCGGAGCTTCGAAGTACTCCGCATCGAGCGTCGGGATCATCTCAGCAGTCGAGCGTTCCGAGGGTGCTTCGCGCTCTGCCCCCGCGAAATCGATCAGCGCTGCGCTCACAGCCTCCCAAGGGCTCTCATCAAGCTGGAGCTCTCGATCGATCTTGCGAATGGGTTCGATCGTGCTCTCGAGCCAGAGCATGGCATCTTCACGCTCGAGCCCTGCGATGAACTCAAGGAAAACAGGCAGATGATCCGGCAATTCGGTAGTGGTCAGATCGAGCCCGTGCTCTTTGTAGAGCCTGTTCAGCTCTACCATCACGTGCCCTCTATCGCGCGAATCGCCCTGTGTATGCTCGAAGAGGTTCAGGCTCGCATGCTTGCCGATATCGAAGGTCGATACATAAGCGGACTGGAGCGAGGTGAGGTCCGTCCCTTTGACCCATGCGACAAACTCATCCAGGCGCTTCTTCGAGCCAGCTTCCAACTCTTCGCTCTTCTGCAACACCACATCGATCTCGGGAAGGCTTTCCAGAAGGTCATCATCCGGATAGAGCAAAAGACAGGCAAGAGCTTTCAATTCCCAGATCATCGTAGAGTCCTTTCAAACACGAACAGGCGCTCGGTATCGACAAAAACAGCGTTCGATTCATTATAGGCAACATCAACCAAGGGACGAGCACGCACCCAAGCCAATAGAGCATAAGATCCCCCCTGAAAATGCAGGCTAACAGCATAGGTAACAAGTGACTAACAAAAGACCTACAAAAAGATTAGAACAATCCAACACGCACTGTTGAATAAACAAGATTCGGTATGCTCATGGAGGATTTATGCAGACGGCATTTCAACCGCTCTTCTTGCGGCCGTTGCATTCACCAAGAATATTGGCTTGGACCACGGTCTGGATCTCCACCTTCTCGTTGACCTTCGGCTTTTGCGCTTGGTACCTCGTGCCCTCACTGGCACCGCATCTCAACGCCGTCGGTTTCCACCTTGATGCAAGCCAGCTCTATTGGCTCGTGGCGATGGTAGGCCTCTCAGCAGGCACCCTGCGTATCTTATGGACCTTCCTACCGCCCATAATGGGTACGCGCAAGCTGGTCTTCATGTCAACCATCTTGTTGCTCGTTCCGCTTGGTTGCTGGATATATGCGGTAACGAACCCGGGGCTTCCTTTCGAAGTGCTGATGCTGTTCGCCTTCCTTGCTGGTATCGGCGGCGGCACCTTCTCGGGACTCATGGCGTCCACCAATTACTACTTCCCGAAGTCGAAGCGTGGCTTTGCACTTGGTGTACAAGGCGGCTTGTCAGACTTCGGCACCTCTCTCGTCCAATTCGTAACGCCGATCGTCATCACGTTTTCCGTATTCGGGATCTTAGGCTCTCCGCAGCATGAAGTAGTGGCGGGTCAAGTCAAAGATATCTGGCTCCAGAACGCTGGCTGGATATGGGTTCCGCTCGTAGTGATCCTCTCCATCCTGGCTATCGTCTTGCTGCGCTCGGTCCCTGTTACCGCGAACTTCAAAACGCAGTTCTCCATCTTCAAGAGCAAGCACACCTGGTTCATGACCTTGTTCTACTACGGAACGTTCGCCACCTTCGCAGGTTTGGGCGCGCATTTCGCGCTGATGGGAGATGGCGTCTTCAACCATATCGAGGGCGCGCCTTCGGCCATCGCCTTCGCGTGGGTCGGACCTGCTATCGGCGCTCTTGCCCGTGTGGGAGCAGGCAAGGTCTCGGACAAGATCCGTGGCGGACGCGTGACCACGATCATGGCTGCAGCGGTGATCATCGGTCTCATCTTCCTATGCGTCTACAAGCCCGACTCTGTTATGGGTTGCTGGGTCTGGATGATCGCGATGTGGTGGGTGTTCTTCTGGACTGGATGCGGCAACGCCTCTACCACCCAGCAGATGGCCGTGCTCTTCCCGCCCGTTCAAGGTGGTGCGGTAGTTGGCTGGACCTCCGCTATCGGAGCATACGGACCATTCACCATCGGCGTTCTGCTCGCATCCACGAGCCCGCTAGTGATGTTCGCAGTATCCGCGGTCATCTTTGCCGCCATCTTGGTCATCAACATCTTCTTCTACGATAGGAAGAATGCGCCGAACCGCTGCTAGGAAAGGCAGTTCAACGTCAGGGCTTCATGCCAAGAACAACATCCACGCGCCCGAACAACATTCACCGCTCGGGCCATGATGAATAGGGGTTCATATGTCGAAATTCACCGAAGGTTCGCTGTTCTTCAAGAAACGCGTTGGGAGCTACGCCGACGGTTGGGGCGAAGTCACCGACGAGAACCGCAACTGGGAAGATGCCTATCGTGATCGTTGGGCGCACGACAAGATCGTGCGCTCCACCCACGGTGTCAACTGTACAGGATCATGCAGCTGGAAGATCTACGTGAAGGACGGTATCGTCACGTGGGAAACCCAACAAACCGACTACCCTCCTACCCCTTGCGGCGTTCCGAATCACGAACCGCGTGGATGCCCTCGTGGTGCAGGGTATTCGTGGTATCTCTACAGCGCAGCACGCGTCAAGCATCCGCTCATCCGCGCTCAACTTCGCGATGCATGGCGTCGCGAGCGCGCTCATCATGAGCCCCTCGAAGCCTGGAAGCGCATCGTCGAAGATCCCGAAACCCGTGAAAGCTACGTGAAAGTACGTGGCCTTGGCGATCTCGTTCGCACGAGCTGGGATGAAGCCACCGAGATCATAGCGGCCGCCAACCTCTACACGATCGAGAAATATGGCCCCGATCGCATCGCGGGCTTCTCGCCGATCCCCGGCTACTCCATGGTCTCCTATGGCGCTGGCGTTCGCTATCTGTCGCTCATCGGCGCAACGCCCCTTTCGTTCTACGACTGGTATTGCGACCTTCCACCTTCGTCACCTCAAACCTTCGGAGAGCAAACGGACGTGCCCGAGTCGGAAGCATGGTACTACTCCAACTACATCCTCTGCTGGGGCACGAACATCTCCATGACACGAACGCCCGATGCGCACTTCATGATCGAGGCGCGCTATAACGGCACGAAGCTCGTCAATATCTGTCCCGATTACTGCGAGAGCACGAAAGACGCAGACTGGTGGCTGCATCCCAAGCAAGGCACCGATGCTGCTCTGGCTCTCGCGATGAACTTCGTTATCTTCAAGGAATTCCACCTGGACAACCCCGATCCTTACTTCACTGATTACGTACGGAAGTTCACCGACCTTCCCATGCTGGTCTGCCTCGATAAGCGCGCGGGCAAAGATGCCTATGTGGCAGGGCGCACGCTGCGCGCGAGCGATCTTGAAGCCTACGCCAAGGCGGGCAATAGCCAGTGGAAGACGGTCGTATGGGATGAGACGAGCGATGCCCCTGCCGTGCCGCAAGGCTCGATCGGCTACCGATGGGAGCAGGAAGCGAACGGCGATGAGGGCAAATGGAACACCCTCGAGATCGATGGAGAGACCGGCAAGGACATCCATCCTCGCTTGAGCTTCATCGATTCCTCAGACGAAGTGGTTGCGCTGAACGTCCCCTATTTTGGCGATGAGAGCATCCCGCTGTTCCCTGGCAACACCGACGATGGCCCCGTGCTCGAGCGCGCAGTGCCCGTGAAGCGTATCAAGACAGCCGAAGGAGAAGCCCTTGTCACAACGGTCTTCGATCTCTTTGGCGCGTTCTTGGGCATTGACCGCGGTATTGGCGGTCAGGTGGCCAAGGGCGAGATGGATAACGTTCCGTTCACGCCTCGTTGGCAGCAAGACATAACCGGCGTACGCGCTGAAGACGTGATACGTCTCTCGCGAGAATTCGCAACTGCAGCCTCTACCACCAAGGGAAGAGCATGCGTGCTCATGGGCGCTGGACTCAATCAGTGGTATCAGACCGACAATGCCTATCGTGGCATCATGAACATCCTCATGCTTTGCGGAACGGTAGGTGTTCCTGGAGGCGGTTGGTGCCATTACGTCGGGCAGGAGAAGATCCGCCCCGAAGCCGGATGGGCAGAATTCTCATTCGCACAGGACTGGATCCCTGCCTCACGCCAGATGAACGCAACAAGCTACTTCTACGAGCATGCTGATCAGTGGCGCTATGAACGCATGCCGCTTTCCTATATGCGCTCCCCTCTTGCCGATGCGAAGCGCTATAGCGGCACCTATATAGATTGCAACCTCCAGAGCGTGAAGATGGGATGGCTCCCCACCGCTCCACAGCTCGATGTCAACCCTATCAACATCGCTGAAAAGGCAAAGGCAAGTGGCCAAACAACGCAAGACTATCTTGTTGATGCGCTCAAGAACGGCGATATCCACTTCAGCCTCGAAGACCTCGATGAGCCCTTCAATTGGCCGCGCAACCTCTTCGTCTGGCGCTCGAACATCTTGGGCTCCTCGGGCAAAGGACAGGAATACTTCCTTAAGCATCTCATGGGCGCTCAAGACGGCATCGTTGGCGAAGAGCTTTCCGCCGAAGAAGAGGACCTCATGCCCGAGCTCATCAAATGGAGAGAGGCTCCCACTGGCAAGCTCGACCTTTTGGTCAACCTTGATTTCCGCATGTCCACCACGAGTCTCTATTCCGATATCGTTCTTCCCGCAGCATCGTTCTATGAGAAGAACGACATCAACACAACGGATATGCATAGCTTCATCCATCCGTTCGTGAAGGCTGTTTCATGCCCTTGGGAAGCCAAAAGCGACTGGGAGATCTTCGAGCTGCTTGCCAAGCGCATCTCGCAACTCGGCGGTGCCTATCCTGAGCGTTTCGGCTCCGTGAAGGATGTGCTGCTCACGCCGCTTGGTCATGATACGGCATCCGAACTGGGACAACCGCTCGAAGTGAAGCGCTGGTACGAAGGAGAATGCGATTTCGTGCCTGGCAAGACCGCCCCGCATATCGTTGAAGTGGAGCGCAATTACGCCAACATCCACGATATGTACTGTTCGGTAGGCCCACGCCTCTCAGAGAACGGCGGCGGCAATCGTGGCATCAAATGGGGTCTCGATCAGGAGATCGAAGAGCTGGCCGAGCTCAACGGCACGATGAAGGAAGGCGTTGCCCAAGGTCGTCCGAAGATGGATTCTGATATCGCGGCAGCCAATATGATCATGCGCGTCTCGCCCGAGACCAACGGCAGCCTTGCCTACAACAGCTGGGATTTCGTCGAGAAGCAAAGCGGCGTTCCCTGCAAGCAGCTCTCTGAAGAGCATCGGGGCGATAAGCTCACCTTCTTCGACCTTCAGATCCAATCGCGCAAGACCTTCACGGCGCCCGATTGGTCTGGCACCGAAAACGATGAGATCCCCTACATCGCGTTCTGGCAGAACATCAACCTGAACCTTCCGTGGCGAACGCTCACCGGCAGGCAGCATTTCTACCAAGATCACGAATGGATGCGCGCGTTCGGCCAGGAATTCCCCCAATACCGACCGCCCGCAGACCAGCGAGCATTGGCTGGCTATCAGCATGCTGCCGATAACGGGCATCCCACCATCATGCTCAACTTCACGACGGTCCACCAGAAATGGGGCATCCATTCGACCTATTACGACAACGAACGCATGCTCTCGCTCTCGCGAGGGGGCCCCACTATCTGGCTCAACGACAAGGACGCGAAAGCTGCTGGCATCGAAGACAACGATTGGGTCGAATTCTGGAATGCCAACGGTGCGATGGTGGCGCGCGCCATCCTCACCTCACGCATGCCAGAAGGCCTCTCGATCCTGCAGCATGCGACCGAGAAGATCATGAACACGCCAGCTTCGAATGTCACGGGCATTCGCGGTGGCGACCATAATTCTCCGACACGCGTCGTGATCAATCCAACACACATGATCGGCGGCTATGCGCAGCTCTCGTTCCACCTGAACTACTACGGGACCATTTGCCCGAATCGCGACGATTTCATCTGGCTCCATAAGCTCGATTCTGTTGAGTGGCTCGATGAAGAAGCCGAGACAGAAGCCGACATTCTGACCAAACGTGTCGTCGCGAAAGACTGCTAGCCCGAGGTACAAGGAGGAAGACGCTATTATGAAGATACGCGCTCAAGTTACGATGGTCTTGAACCTCGATAAGTGCATCGGGTGCCATACCTGTTCGGTCACCTGCAAGAATGTATGGACGAATCGACCGGGCATGGAATATGTCTGGTTCAACAATGTCGAGACGAAGCCGAGCACCGGCTACCCGAAGCAATGGGAAGATCAAGACAGATGGAAGGGTGGCTGGCAGGTCAAGAACGGAAAGCTGCAGCTGAAACGCGGGCCTCGCTCGTGGCTCTTGGCTGGCATCTTCAGCAATGGACTGCTGCCGACCATCGACGAATACTACGAACCCTATACCTTCGATTACCAGAAGCTGCAAAAGGCGCCTCTCATGAAAACGGCACCTACCGCCCAGCCAGTCAGCTACATAACGGGCGAAGTCATGGACAAGATCGAAGGGAGCGCTGCCTGGGAAGACGATCTTGGTGGCGTAGATGTTGAAGCGGTAGAGGATATCAACCTCAAGGGCGTTTCGCGCGAGATCTACGCGCAATATGCGAATACGTTCATGTTCTACCTCCCGCGCCTTTGCAACCATTGCCTGAATCCCGGATGCGTAGCAAGCTGCCCATCGGGCTCCATATACAAGCGCGAAGAGGACGGCATCGTCTTGGTCGATCAGGATAAATGTCGTGGCTGGCGCATGTGCATGACCGGTTGCCCGTACAAGAAGGTCTACTACAACTGGTCGAGCGGAAAGGCAGAGAAATGCATCTTCTGCTATCCCCGTATCGAGAGCGGATGCCCAACCGTATGCTCTGAATCATGCACGGGCCGCATTCGCTATGTAGGGGTCGTCCTCTACGATGCCGACAAGATAAAAGAGCTTGCAAGCACCGAGAACGATGCGGATCTCTACGAAGCGCAGCGCAGCGTTTTCCTCGATCCGTTCAACCTCGATGTTATCGAAGAGGCACGCGCTGAAGGCATATCGGATGAGTGGATCACGGCGGCGCAGAAGTCGCCCGTGCGTAAGCTCATCGAATGGGGACTCGCCTTCCCGATGCATCCCGAATACCGCACACTTCCGATGGTCTGGTACGTTCCTCCCCTTTCGCCGATCGCTCATGCTATCGATGCAGGCAAGCTCTCGATGGACGGTATGTTGCCGAAAGCAGAGGACTTGAGGATACCGATCCAGTATCTCGCCAACCTCCTTGCTGGTGGAAACACCCAGGTCGTCCAAGATGCCCTATCGCGCTTGCTGCTCATGCGTTCCGTCGTAAGGCACTACAGCGATTCAGCAGGGCTCGATCAGTACCTGAAGAGCGAATTGCCGCTCGATGCCATCAAAGAAGCTCCCGAGATCGACGAGCTTCGCGCGCTCGGCCTTACGCCTGAAGATGTTTGCGAAATGCATTCGCTGCTTGCCATCGCGAACTACGAGGATCGCTTCGTGATACCCACCGCTAACCGCGACCACGAGGCGAGCGTGCTCAAGCAAGGTGAACAAGGCATGAACATGGGCGGCGGCCGTGATCAGCGGTATCGCGCATCGAAGATCTTCGGAGGCCCGATGGATAGGAAGATCGCACCTACGTTCAAGGATTATGAAGTAGCTGCCAAGCCAAGGAAGCAGAAGTGATGACTATGGATACGGATCTTACACACCTTCTCTATTTCATTGTTTATCAGGTATTTCCCTATGTGGTCATCACGGTTTGGCTGGTGGGGAGCTTCATCCGCTTCCTCACGCACCCCTACACGGTGAAGAGCCAAAGCTCGGAGCTTCTGGGCGGCAAGAAAGAGATCAACTGGGGCGCACGATTCTTCCACGTCGGCGTTATCGGGCTGCTCTTCGGACACCTATTCGGACTGTTCGTACCCAAGCAATTCCTTCTGGATATTGGCATCACGCCGCAAATGACCCAAGTGCTCGAGATCATCGCAGGCGGTGCCTGCGCAGTGCTCTGCCTCATCGGCATCACGTTGATGATCCACCGACGCATCACCAACCCGCGCATTCGCAAGACCTCGCGTCCGAGTGACTGGCTCGTTTTGGTGGTGGTTGGCGCAGTGCTCATCATGGGTGCAACGAGTGTTGTCAACGCAGCACTCTACGACAAATCAGGCGAAGGCCTCTTGGATTTCGTGAACTGGGCCATCGCCTTGGTCACGCTCCAGCCTGATGCCTACACGCACCTGATCGATGCAGCCACCCCGCAGAAGATCCATATCTTCATCGGACTTTGCGTCTTCCTCATCGTTCCGTTCACCAGGCTGATACATATCTGGAGCGGATACGCATCGCCGATCTATCTCATGAGGAGCATGCAGAAGATGCGCATGAACGGTGCTCCCATGGGAAGCGATCGGCCCGTCGATCGCCCGGTGCGCGCTGGAGAACGAGAGCTGGAATGATCCCGCAAGAATCGCTTCGGTGATTTGCTGCGGTTTGCTGGTGGACTGCTTAGCATGAACGCTCAAGCAGGCCAACGTTTAAGGAAGGAAAGGACTTGACCATGGCTCACGTGAATGACGTTCTGAGCGATCGTACGGTTCATAAGTGCACGAGGCTACGCGAAGCGAAGTGCGGCACTACCGTATGCCAATTCTGCGCAGTAGGCTGTTCGCAGCTGGCCTTCTATAAGGACAAAGAGCTCATCGAAGTTGAAGGCGATCCGCGCTCCCCTATCAATGCGGGGCGTCAATGTCCCAAGGGCATGTCGACGTTCATGCTGAACCGCAACCCCTATCGAGAGACGCGCGCGCTCTACCGCGCACCAGGTGCGAGCGAATGGGAGGAGAAGAGCATCGATTGGATGCTCGATGCCATAGCCGATCGCATCTGGGAGACTCGCAATAAGGGGTTCGTCGAAAAAGACGAGAACGGCCTCACGATAAACGCGGCGACGAACATCGGGTTCATCGGCGGATCGGCTCTCGATAATGAAGAGTGCTATCTCATCCGAAAGCTCTTCACGGGAGGTCTGGGCATCTTGCCCACCGAGAGCTCCGCACGGTATTGCCATTCCACCACCGTTGCAGCGCTTTCGCCAACCTTCGGATTCGGTGCCTGCACCAATCCCCCGCGCGACCTTATCAATAGTGACTGCATCCTGATCATGGGATCGAATATGGGAGAGGCTCATCCCGTGGCGTTCCATTGGCCGATGGAAGCGAAGCGCAAAGGCGCGATCACCATTCATGTCGATCCTCGTTTCACGCGTACCTCTGCGGCATGCGACCACTACGTTCACACGCGTCCTGGCGCGGATATCGCTTTCATCGGAGGCCTCATCAATTACGTCCTCGAGCATGATTATTGGTTCAAGGAGTACGTGATCAACTATACGAATGCCGCTACGCTCATCGATCCCGGTTTTGAGTTCGATGATGTGCGCGGCTTCTTCAATGGATGGGATCCTGAGACCAATTCATATTCTCAGGCAGGAACCACTTGGGATTATCAATACGAGATGAATCCCGATGGCAGCTATGGACAACCCAAGCAAGATCGTACCCTTCAAGACCCTCACTGCGTGTTCCAGCTGATCAAGAAGCAGTTCAGCTACTATACACCTGAAGTGGTAGCCGATATCTGCGGGTGTCGCCCAGCAGACATCGTGAAGGTCGGCGAGCTCATCGGCAGGAACTCCGGACGCGATCGCACCACAGCTTTCTGCTATGCGACCGGCTTCACGCAGCATTCCAGCGGCTCCCAGATCATCCGTACCGCCGCTATCTTGCAGCTATTGCTCGGCAACATCGGTCGCCCTAGCGGCGGCATCTTAGCGCTCCGCGGACATTCCAACGTGCAAGGCGCTACCGATGTTCCCACGCTGTTCAATGTCTTGCCGAACTACATTCCCCAACCAGAAGCGCATCCTGGCAACGCCACCTTGGCTGATTACCTCGCTAATGGTCACGGTTTCAGCGGCGCGCTCGACAAGACGAGCGATGGCATGTGGAAGCTGGAGACCGAACGTGGTTCGTGGGCATCACTGCCGAATTACATGGTCAGCTTGCTCAAAGCTTACTATGGCGAAAACGCCACCAAAGACAACGAATATGGCTATCAATGGCTCCCGAAGCTCAGTGACAACGAATCGCTCACCGTCTCCATGGAAAAAGCCCTTCGTGGCGGTATGGATGGCATGGTGGTGATCGGCCAGAACATCGCCGTGACCAACCCCAACACGGGCTGGAGCCGCGATGCGATGCGAAACCTCGAATGGCTCGTGGTGATGGATCTCTTCGAGAATGAGAGCGCTTCAGTCTGGTATGCCGATCCCAAAGGACCTTCGCCCGATGAATGCCAAACCGAAGTCTTCTATTTGCCAGTCTGCACCTGCTTGGAAAAAGAGGGTTCCGTCACGAACACCGAACGCGTACTGCAATGGCACGAGCGCATCCAAGAAGCACCCGGAGCAGCTCATGCGGATTCGTGGTACATCTACCAATTAGGTAAGAGACTTCAGGCGAAAGCGAATGCAACGACCGATGAACGCGATGCGGGCATGCGTGCGCTCTATTGGGATTACGATTCGAACGGTCCTACCAGAAGCGAGCGAGAATTCGAGCTCACCCCTATCGAAGGCGACTTGGACATGATGAAGGTCGTCAGAGAGATGAACGGATTCAACATCGATGATGGCTCGGTCTGCCAAGGGTCTGGCACGCTCAAAGACGATGGCTCGACGGTATGCGGATGCCGCCTGCTCTCGGGTATCCTCGGCCCCGAAGGCGAGAACCTGATGAATCGCACGGAGACAGGAGATGTCCACAACGGATCGATCTTCTCGGACTATCGCGTGAGCTGGCCCGAGAACTCTCGCATCCTCTACAACCGCTGCTCCGCCGATCCAGAAGGCAAGCCTTGGTCAGAGCGCAAGAAACTCATCTGGTGGGATGAGCAGCTCGAACAATGGGTAGGTTACGACAAGCCGCAGTGCAATTCGAAGAAGCCGCCAACTTACCAACCAGAACCGGGCGCAACAGGCGATGCGGCGCTTGCGGGCGATTGCCCCTTCGGCGCTCATTCGGACGGCAAGGGATGGCTCTTCGTGCCCTACAGCATCAAAGAGGGCCCCATGCCGGTCTACTACGAAACCACCGAATCACCCTATGAGAACAGGCTTTGGGAACAGACGCGCGATCCTGGATTGGTCATCGTCGACGATGTTGAGAACCCCATCGCACCTGTGGGCGAGCACGATTATCCCACGATCATGACCACCTACCATGTGACCGAGCACTGGCTCTCCGGTGCGCAAACGCGCACGATGCCGTGGCTCGTCGGATTGCAGCCAGAACGCTTCTTGGAGCTCTCTCCCGAGCAAGCAGCGAGCATCGGCGTGGAGACAGGAGATTATGTCACCGTCGAAAGCGAACGCGCTAAGCTGCAGATCCGCGCCCTCGTAACGCCCCGCTTGCGCATCGGCGAGGTCTACGGACAGAAGGCGACCGTCGTTGGCGCGTTCGTTGCATCAGGATACAAGGGCTTGATGGTCAGCGACATTACCAACGACCTCAGCCCCGCCATCATGGCTTCCGATGGTCTGATTCCCGCATCTAAGGGATTTGCGGTACGGATCACCAAGGCAGACCCGAACGACCTGCAGAAGCTCGATCCATATCCGCTCGAATACGACCCCTTATTCGATGAGCCGATCCCTGATACCCCCTGGCCGGCTCAACCGGAAGGGAGGAACTAACCATGAAGCCGAACCCGCGAAACATACTCAAGCTTTCCGATAAGCGCTACGACGCAAAAGAGCCGCACAAGAATCGCAGACTCGATGTTGTCTACTCCTTGTTCAAGCGCCGTGATCCGCTTCCTGCGCAAACGGAGATGGCCTTCTTCACCGATACCTCCATCTGCTCAGGATGCAAGTCATGCGAAATCGCCTGCAAGCAATGGAACATGCTCAAGACCACAGATATCCAATGGTCGGGGAATAGCTACGACAATACCCGCGATCTTTCTTCAGAGAACTGGCGGCACGTCAAGTTCATCGAACGCTTCTCAGAGGTCAATGAAACGGACCGAACAGCCCCCACCTCGATGGATGGGTTGCTCCATGAGCCGAAGCAAGGGCAATGGCTCTTCATGGCCGACCACTGCAAGCATTGCCAGGAGTCACCCTGTCATGAAGCCTGCCCTACCGGCGCCATCATTCGCAATGAATTCGGGGGTATCTATTACCAGACCGATATCTGCATGGGCTGCCGTATGTGCGTGGCTGCCTGCCCCTTCGGCGTCCCTGAAGTGAGCAAAGAGACCGGCCATTCAATGAAGTGCGCTGAATGCTACGACCGCTTGCGCGACGGGTTGGAGCCTGCCTGCGCTACAGCGTGCACCACCGGCGCGATCCAGTTCGGTCCGCGCGAAGAGATGGTCGAACGTGCGCGTGCAAGATTGGCGGTTCTTCACGAGCAAGGTTTCGAGAAAGCCAACCTGTACGGCGTTGATCCCTTTCAGGATTACAAACCGCTCAATTCGTTCTACCTGTTGATGGACGAGCCTGCTGTCTATGGCTTGCCAGCGCAACCGAAATTGCCCGTAAGCTTCATGATCGGCGATTACGCCAAAGCTATAGGAATGCTCGCGATCGCAGCCATCACGATCGTTGTTTGTCTGCTGTAGGAAGGAAAATGATCATGGATAGAACATGGATTGAAGGTCAACCTTCTGCATACCAACAGCACGATACCGTTCATTTTCCTGATTGGAAGAACATCATCGTGTGGGATCTTTTCTTCAACAATCTCACTGCGGGCTTCATGTTCGTGACGATGATCACGTGGCTCACCGCTCCAACGCTCTTTGGCCCCGTCATGCCGATCGCGCTCACGCTCGCGTTCTTCATCGTCCTTTTCGATCTGCTCTTGCTCGTTGCCGACCTGGGCGATCACGTTCGATTCTTGCATGCTATGAGAGTCCTGCATCCCACCTCTCCCCTGTCGGTCGGCGTGGTAGGCCTGATCTTCTATTCGATCATGCTGTTCATCGCGCTCGCCATCTATTGGATTACGGTCGCATTGCTCGCAACCATTGGGCTGCCTCCCGAAGTTGTTGTGGTGCTCGATGTGCTCTTCCGTCTCTTCGCGGTCTTAGCGCTCATCGCAGCGTGCGTGGTGATCTGCTACAAAGGCGTGGTGTTCAGCTGCACATCGCAGCCCGGCCTCAAGAAAGCACGTTGGCTCACCTGTTGGGTAGCGAGCGATGCTCTTACGATGGGAATGGGGCTTCTGATCGTGCTCTCGCTCGTTTTCGGCCAGATCGCTGCCGTCGAAGCGCTCATCATCCCGTTCATCGCGCTGATCGTTTTCCGCTGCTTCACCTACGCACTGGTGTGGATGAATATCCACGAACGAGCCTCCAAGATGTACTCTAAGGCGGTTCTCGCGGGCAATGCGATCGTTGTCTATGGCATCGCAGGCATATGCGCCATCGCTGCCTGCTTCTTCGGGCCGCTCGGTGCGGCTGCCGCTGGAGTGCTCTGCCTCCTTGCAGGTGTCTGGGAACGCTATTGGGTCATCTATGTGGCTCACCCGCATTGATGCTGCCCTAAAAGCAACAATATGTTTCTCTATCAGAGTCGTATAGGTGCGCATACGCATTGGTGCTATCCTGTCACCAGCGAACAGTGACGCACAAGAGCCTGCCCATCTCAAACAAGGAGTTCCCATGATATACAACGAACGTGATCTGCGCGAAGCCCAAGCACTCGATATCGCCCAAAAGATGCTCGTTGCAGCGCGCACTGCTCCGAAAGGAAAGGGCATCGATGTGCTCGAATGCGCTGTTGTGAACGGCGATGAGAAGGAAGCTCTCGCGGTCGCCATGGAAACCATCGGCAAAGAGCGCGGGCATGCGTTCTTCCTTCGTGATGCAGGATGCGTTCGTGCGTGCCAATGTGTAGTGCTCGTTGGAACCAGACCTAAGGTTCAATCTTTGAACTGCGGTTATTGCGGGTTCCCGACCTGCGGCGAAAAGCCCGCTGAAGCACCTTGCGCGATCAATGTGATCGACGTGGGTATCGCGCTCGGCTCTGCCGTCTCGCGTGCGCAAGCCTACGGGGTCGATACGCGCATCATGTTCTCTGCTGGCACTGCCGCTGCACACCTCGGCTTACTTGGTGAAGGTGTTCAGCAGATTCTTGCCATTCCCGTGAGCATCAGTTCGAAGAGCCCCTTCTTCGATCGCGGATAAGGAAGGTCCATGGCATTCGACTTCAAAAAGGAATACAAGGAATTCTACCTGCCCAAGCGCAAACCCGAGATCATTGAAGTTCCCCCTATGAACTATGTTGCCGTTCGAGGCAAGGGCGATCCGAATGAAGAGGACGGCGCATACAAGAACGCGATCGGCATCCTTTACGCCATCGCTTACACCATCAAGATGTCGAAGATGGGCGATACCCGCATTGACGGGTATTTCGATTTCGTCGTCCCTCCCCTTGAAGGCTTTTGGTGGCAGCAAGGTCTTGATGGCGTTGATTTTTCGAACAAGGAAACGTTTGAATGGATATCAGCTATTCGCCTTCCCGATTTCGTCACACCTGAAGTATTCGCCTGGGCACAAAGCGAAGCTGCGCATAAGAAAGGTCTCGACACCTCAAGCGCCGAACTGGTGACCATAGACGAGGGGCTTTGCGCGCAGATCATGCACCTCGGAAGTTACGACGAAGAACCCGCCACGATCGCGCTGCTCGACGATTTTGTTACTGCCGAAGGCTATGCGCTCGATATGTCGAACACCCCCGAAGGTCGGCATCATCACGAGATCTACCTTTCGGATCCGCGTCGCACCAAGCCCGAAAACCTCAAGACGGTCATTCGTCATCCGATCCGTAAGCTATAGACTGGATTACGAGCTCTTCCGAATAGCACATGCGCTAGTGCTTCTTCTTCCTGACGATGCGCGAATACCAGAAAGAGAGCACGAACCCTACCGCAATGATGCCAATGATGATGCCAAGCGTGATCTCGAAACCAGATGCATAGGCGGCCGCCCTTGTTGCTCCTGCGGCGGTAAGATGCTCCATCTGCCCCGACATGATTCCCACGAAAAGCGCCGTACCGATCGAGCCTGCGATCTGAACGAGCGTTGAGTGGATCGAGGAGGCATGCGAGGACAGCGCTTGTGGTACCGCTTCGAAATCCACGCTCTTGACTGAAGGGTAAGCCAAGCCGATCCCTCCATATGCCAGCGCAGTGAAAACCAGCACGAGCACTATGTTCCCCAAGGAAACACCGCCATACACCAGGATGAAGCCGAGCACCGCTAGACCGAATCCGCACGAAACCAAAGGCCAAATGCCCCGCTTGCTGAGCACTTTGCCGCTTACGATGCAGAGCGTCGCATAGGTGCAGATCGGGATCGAGAGCAAACAACCAGCGATGAAAGGCGTTTCGCCCTGTACGCCTTCTAGATACAACGGCACCACCAAGCTTACGAAGAGCGACCCCATATAGGCGATCATGATAAGAGTTTCTCCGAGCGAGAAAACCTGATATTTGAACGGCCTCAGATCGAGCAGGGGCGTAGGGATACGCAGCTGGCGTCTTACGAACACGGCGATCATTACCGCGCCGAAGAGCATGAGCACGATCGAAGGCAACGGATCGTGAGCGACCTCGTTCAGACCACACATGAATGCTCCCAGCCCCACAAAGCTGAGAACAAGGCTCGGGATATCGATCTTCCGCTTCACTCGCGCGTAGATATTGTGCAAGGTGAAATAGCAGACGACGCCCAGAACGAGCGCACAGGCAGCAGGCACTAAGAACAGCGCCTTCAAACCTCCATACGTTAACACGAGACCAGCAATAGGCGGCGTGAGTGCGAACGCAAAACCGCAAACCGCAGAGTTAGCAGAAAGCAAGATACCTGCTTTACCCTTTGGCGAAAGCGTGAAGAGCGCCTCATTGACCACAGGGAAGAAAAGGCCCGTGGTTACTGCCTGGATCAAGCGAGCCACCACGATCAGCGGGAACGAAGTTGCGAAGAAGCCGAGCAACGACCCTGCAAGCGCAAACAGGCATCCTGTTAACATGATCTTGCGAATGCCGAAGCGACGCAGAAGCGAAGCCGCTGTGGTAATGGCCGTTGCGTTCACGATAGCAAAGCCAAGCACCACCCAGTTCGCGAGCGAAAGACGAATGTCGTACTGCGTCGCAATATGATCGAGTGCGATGTTCATAAGCATCTCAAGAAAGCAAGCGAGCACATTGCAGACGAGTAACAGCACGATCATGATCGTGCGAGTTGAGCCAGTTGGCAGATGAGGGGTTGTCGCAGAATCGCTCATAATGCACTACCCTAGCGCATGACCGGCCTATCTCGCCCATTTGCCCATCAACCTTAAACAAGTTGTTTCTTTGGTGGCTCTTTGACGTAATCAGCTGCTTTGCAAGCTAGGTCATGGTCCTGGATAGCAGCCTCAACGCGCGTGTCTCCACCGTGGCGCCGTTTTGCCCGGCGGGATTGCGCAGGTAGCAAACTGCAGAAACTATTCTTGTGATTGCGCAGCCAATTTCGCTGCCGCCTCTTCGCGCTCGCGGCACAAATCGGCCCACTTCGGCATCTTATCGAGCGTAGCTGCCAGGTCTTCGAGCACCGTTGGGATATCGATTCCCTGCGGACACATCTGCACGCACGATTCACACTGAATGCAATCTTGAGCACGCTGACCTTCAGGCACAGCATCCATCTGCATCGATATCGTGAAGCTGGTGTCGAATTGGAGATCGTTGTAGGCGTTCATCATCATAGGGATGTCGATCTCTTGCGGGCAGGAATCAACGCAATAGCGGCATGCAGTGCACGGAACACCACCCTTGAGCGATTCAGCCACATCCATCAGCACGCCTTCTTCAACTTCCGAAAGCGGAACCGACTCCTGGAAGATGCGGCAATTCTCTTCCACCTGAGCAAGATCCGACATGCCACTCAGGATCGTTTTAACGTTCGGGATGCCGAGCAACCAGCGAAACGACCACTCCACCGCCGAACGCGCAGGAGGATTTGCGCCATCAAGCGCACTCGCGTTCAGCTGCTGCATCTGAGCATCGTTCAGACGAGCGAGCTTGCCTCCGCGCAGCGGTTCCATGACCACGATCGGGATGTTCATGCTCTCAAGCAGCGCCGTTTTCGCGGCAGCATCCTGCAAAGTCCAGTCGAGATAGTTCAGCTGGATCTGGCAGAACTCCATGATGTTGGCGCCCGCGAACAGGGCTGCAGTTTCGGGATCGCGCTGCTCGAGCTCGGCGTACTTGCGCGCGCCATAGTCAAGGAAACGCTTGAGCGTTTCAGGGCGACCATGACACGAAAAGCCCAGATGACGAATGCGGCCGTTCTTCTTCTGTTCGACGAAGTAATCCGCGATGCCCCACTGCTCGTCAAGATAGACTTCGATGGATGCCTCATAGATATTGTGGAGCAGGTAGAAGTCGAAGTATTCAGTACCGCATTTGGTCAGCTGCTCTTCGAAGATCGCGGCGGGATCATAGGTGTCGGCGATCTGGTGGCCCGGATACTTGGTGGCGAAGAAGTAGCTATCACGCGGACAACGCGCAAGCGAGCGGGCAAGCGCGATCTCGGACATGCCGCCATGATAGGGATAGGCTGTATCGAAATAATTGACGCCTGCTTTGATGGCTGTATCGACCATAGCATCGAGCGTTGCCTGATCGGCGTTGGAGGCATCGCCGTCTATGATGGGAAGGCGCATGGCCCCGAATCCCAACCGGGCAATGTTGTCACCTAAGAAATCATTCGTGAGCATGTCTGTCTCCTCGGAATAGCAAAATCTGCTGAAGGTAGCTCGTGTCTGTTTGTGCTCTTAGGCAATTCGAAGGCTTGAGATTCGCGCATTTACACACGAACCTTCAGATCAAGCACTGACCACACCAGAACCCTCATTGTATCCATTGTAATATAAAAGACACTCTGTTGCTAATATATGTATCGCTCTTCTTCTCTAGCTGTGCTATTTAGCGATGGGACAAATACAGTACATGCGATGCTCGTCTCTTTTCTTAAGCTGAGCAACGATCTAAAAATGTAGCTTTTTATCTACAAGCGCAAATTAATAAACCTAGATATAAAACCTAAGCCCAGCTTTAGTACAGAAAGGACCGAAAGTATGAACCCTAGTATCAATCTTTCAAAGGGCTTTATTGGGGATCACGAAACACACGACGCAATCCTGGTGTCCTTTGAAATCGTGGATACTAACATAGGCGGCGTGCTCAGATGCACGAAAGAGTACTCATTAGCATACGTCCCTGACCAAGACAAATGGTATGGGGACGTAATTGCATATGGACAATGGCTTGATCTCACTGAAGGAGAGATATTGCGGCTTCGCAATGACTACGAGCTGGACGAATTAGCCAACGCAACACTTAATCAATAAATGTAAGCTAACACTTTTATAAAATGAAGCGCTGTCTTTGCATATAAAAACGCAATCTCAAGTCACATCCATAACATTTTTAAAAGCGGAGCTTATAATTAAATAGCGTTTGCCATTACATATAAAGAGGTCGAAATGGAAAATGACTCATACATTGAAACATGTGCCATTTGTTTTTTGTCTATTGAGCGCGCCAAAAAGCTAGTTCCCCAAGAATTTATTGAAGGATGGAATTGGTTCCAACAGAGAGCTGGAACTACGATGCGCGTTCTTCCCCATCGTGACCCAACGCTAAACGACGCTCCAATATCCTTAACAAGAGATGCAGGAATTCATAGTCCTGATTATAAAAAACTGAGGTCTAGGGGCGCAGACAAAAATAAGTATGCTCTTTCAATTCACGCTGGCGGATCTCGCTACAATGACAAAGATCTCATTTATCTAGAAGATGGAACTTGGATTCTTGATTATTGTTCACAAAAACCCGAAAGGGGACGAAAGGCAACAACAGATTTTAATAGCGTGATGATGAACAATTTACGTGATGGTATTCCTATTGCAGTAATGATTAAGCAATCCAGTGGAGGATATATGGTTTGCGGCCTTGGTTTTATCGAAGAATATAATGCCGCAACCGAAAGTTTCATCATCCACGGTCCTGTGAACCCTTCTACAGAAGCTGCTGGATTCTTTTCTATTGTTGAAGCAGAACACTTATCAGACAGCGAAATTCAAATCTTGAAAGAATGGGACGCTGAAGATGAGCGTGTTCAAGTTAAAGTCAATCAAATCCGTCGTCAAGGCCAGGAAAGATTTCGAAAAGCTTTGCGGGATGCCTATGAAGATACTTGCGTAATCTCCAGCGTTGCTATTCCTGAAGTCTTGCAGGCTGCACACATTTATTCTTATCGCGGACCAAAAACTCAGATAGTGAATAATGGACTACTTTTGAGGTCAGATCTGCATTTACTTTTTGATGCTCATCTTTTTACAATTCATCCTGAAAACCATAAAGTTGTTCTTAGTGATCAACTTAAAGCTTCTGATTACAAAATATATAACGGTACTCAAATCGCAGATCCATGCGATAGACGTCTTTCACCTTCAGACGAGTTACTGAATATACACTACCAGCAATTCTTGGTTGAAAGCAGGTAGCCAACATCCGACTAATAAAAGCTACAACACAATGTAAAAAAGCATTCTTTGTATTCTTCTATCAGGCTTCGTGGCTCAGCGACACGAACGATGGCATCAAAGCCAGCTATTCAACTACCCTAAAGACAAGCGATGCAAACATTCAATAGCTGCTTGCACTCAGACACATTTATCTAGACAGAAATAAGGAAATCCATCATCGTCGAGCAATGATGGTAGGCCGAACTCTTCAATCTTGGTCAGAAGATCCTTGAGCAAGGAAGGTATGGTGTTGCAGCCGAAGCACATATAGTAGCGTTCGCCTGCGTAAACGCCCAACGTCCACGAATACCTATCAAGCAGAAGATGCTCATGCAGGAATGGATCCGTCCAAGAATCGGTCTCGGCCGCAAGGAAGCACTGGCGCAAACACGCAGATTGTTGCGACGTGAGCGTCTTTACCACGTTGATATGCCGCGAAGCATTGTAGACATGGATGCTGATCCGATCGCCCTTTTCCTGGATGAGCTCGAAATGGGCGCACTTCTCTAAGTGCGCCCAATCCTGCACATCGAACTTGATCTGCTCGAACTCTCGCATGACCAGCTCTCGTTCGCTTGCATTCATTTCAACCATCATCATCCCTCCAAACCGAGCTTCGATCTTACTCAACAAGACACCCGACCACAGCTACTCGCGATTATCGGCGACATAGATTCCCGCACGAACCTGCTTCCATGGTTCAGCCTCACGATTCACCTGCAAAACACGCACCTCAAATGCTGCCTTGTGCCCATAAAAGAGCATCAAGAAAAGCGATTCATTTATCTCAGCTGGCACATAGCCAAGCTTCGAAGAGCCCTTGTAGATTGCCACAGCACTGGGATCGTGCGGGTTATCTGCTTCGATGCGCAATTCGAGACCGTCTCCTGCCTTTAGTTTTTCGAGGACGAGTGCGCCATCCCAGTATTGGAACCCACGAATGCAAAAGCTGTGAAGCTGTCGTGATGGTAAAAACATGATCATCTTCTTTCTCTCGGCTTCAATCCGACAACTTGAATACTAGAGAAAGAGCACCAGAGAGCCTATCCTATTTTTGGGACATGACACAAACAAGAAGCCAGTCCCTTTTGGGGCTGGCTTCAGCTATCACCTATCAAGCATTGCTTCCGTTAACAGCATTTCTTACAAGGCGTATATCCACGGCTTTTCGCCTGACTAACTGTAAGCGCTGTCGCTCCTTTCATATTACTGCAAGTAGATCGCGTATGGTATTTCTTCCCATTGCCACTCGAAGCGATATAAACAGTTGCCTCTGATTGCGTGTTTGATTTTGCAGTTGCTGAAGATTGCGAAGATGACTGTTGCTTCGCAGCGGCCTGCTCTTTTGCCTTGGCTTGCTTCTCTGCCTCGGTTTTCTCCTTCGCAGCCTTCTCTTCTGCCGCCTTCTTCGCTGCGGCTTCTTCCTCGACTTGCTTCATCTTTGCTGTATCAAGACTAATGCGAAGAACAATATTTTTATCGCTTTTACCATCAAAGATGGCGGAAGCAGTAGTCGCAGTGAAAAGATTATTGCCTTTTGTTGCTTTGCCATCTACAAGAGCAATCTTATAGTTTCCTGCTCCAAGATCAGTAGCACATTTCTCACCAGGTATAACGGTATACTGTTTTGAAATCTTGTTTTTGTCATCTGTTTCACCCGTAACCGCTACAGTGATACTGTCGTCGGTTGCCGTGTCCCATTTATCAGCTTCAACCGTAAACGATAAGACACCCTTCGAGACGACTGTCTCCTGGTTAGCGTTCTCAGAAGAATTACCATTTCCTCCAAATGCTGCAGAACAACCACCCATCAGCATGAGCGCCAGTACGATGATGATCGCATAGAATGCTTTTGTATATTTCTTTCGAAACTCGTTGATGCGCCCGATAGCAACGCTACCAATATTTTTCTGTTTTTCCATATAGTTACACCTCTCAATTAAGCTTCAAACCAATTTGTATCCGCTGTTGCCCTCTTAGCGAATATCACGCTCGAAGCCGTCGACTATTATATAAGAATATGTGACCAGGGAATACATCTTATTCCTGATGATAAATGCGCAAACGAACCAATACGCTTATCGCACGTGGAGGGTGGATTCGTTATCGGTTCGATCGATGTGCCAGCGAACGGTTGAGACGGCATGCAAGAGCTGCTCGTCGTGCGTCACGAGGATGATCGCGCCAGGGAACGCTGCGAGCGCACGCTCGAGCGCTTCGATCGAGCCCACATCAAGATGGTTCGTCGGCTCATCAAGGATGAGCAAGTTCGGTTCATACAACAACTGCTCGGCAATGAGCAGTTTCTTCAACTCCCCTGGGCTGATGTTCGACCCTTCTCGCAATGCATCAGGATCGCTATTCAACCCTGCGACCAAAGAAAGCACTCGCCCCTTATCTGCATCATCGAGCGCGCGCAGGCGCTCCAGCGCTGCCTGCCGCGAACGCTCGTCAACTTCTTGCGGAATGAATGCACATTCCACCTGTTCAGGAACGAGCTTCCGCACAGAGCGCAAGAGCGTGGTCTTTCCCACGCCGTTTCGTCCCGACACACCCACATGGTCGCTCGGCCCCACCCAAAGCTCGGGCATATGAAGCATCAGATCGCCCGCACGCAAGTCACCCTCAGGCACATACAGCGCGAATTTCGAGCGCACGGCATGCCCCGGCAACTGGATCGACGCATCATAGCGCTTGCTCACCCGGCTCTCTGTGGCCGCCTGCGAAGCACGTTCGCTGCGACTTGCCATCGCGCCCGCTGTCCTACCTGCCACTGAATCCTTGGACGAGACCTTCGCTCGCCCCAGACGTTCGCGTCCGTCGCTATCATGCTTGTCCAAGTGTCTCGCGCTCAGTCGCGAGCTCGAACGCGCAGCCTCTTCGTTTCGCCGCTGCGCCTCAGCTTTCAGCCGCCGTTCTTCCCGGCGCGCGTTCTCGTGCTGCCGCACGCGAGTCACTCGCTCTCCGCGCATCTGCTCAGCAACCTTCGAATATCCGCCTGGCCGCATCACCACATGCGTTTCCTCGAACACGGCACACTGATCGACTAGCGCATCCAACAGCGCACGATCGTGCGAGATCAGAAGGCCGATTCCCTTGAACGCCTGCAAGCTTTGCAATACACATTCGCGGGTTTGCGCATCGAGGTCGTTCGTCGGCTCATCGAGCACGAGCACATCGGGACGCTGCCAGAGTGCGCAAGCGATCTGAATACGCTTCTTCTGACCGCCCGAAAGGCGCTCATAGTCCCACAACCACGCATCTTCGATGCCGAGCGTATCGCGGATCTGCAACGCCTCGCTTCCCCAATCGGTTGCAAGATCGCTAAGCTCAGCGGGTGCGATCGAGGTATCTTGTGAACAATAAGCAGCGAACAGCTTCGGCGCGGCCGACCCCTCATCGGGCATGATCAGCCCGGTTGCAACGCGAGCGAGCGTGCTCTTACCGCAGCCGTTGTCGCCGATGATACCCGTCCAACCCTGCGGAAACGTCACGCTCACGCGATCGAGCGCAGGCGACGCAGCACCTTCGTAGGTGTAGGAGATATTTGAAAGATTCAATTGCATGGCAGCCTCCAAAACTTGGAGGTCACGCGGGTGGAATCGAGAGAATCAATCTGCGAAGAAGAGACCTATGCAAACGGAATAAACGAGAATCAAAAACGTGCAGGATCACATAACGATGCGGCACCCGAGCGACCGGATGAATACGGAATAGTGGGTTGCCTTTGCGGCATCGTTAGTTCTTCATGCACCTGGCCTTTCTCGAGGCGTCGCTTGCCAAAGGCTCCGCCGGAATAGTGAGACGATTGTAGCATCTTCGCGAAAAGGGTTAAAGGCGAACCAACAGCAAGGCTCTGAAAGCTACACTGTACCTATGGCATTGCAAGCACTATCTTGAAAGATAAACAGATACGTTTTGCCAGAAATTGGATCGACAGGAGCGGCTGAACTCATGATATTCGACCAGTTGGAGCATAAAGAATTCGCCACCCCCGAAGGATCGATCTCCTATTGGGTGACCCCGCATGCCGGTATCGATTCGCAAGGCGCTGGAAATCCCTGTGCTCGCGGGGACGCGTCTGCTTGCAATACTTCGCAAGCCAACCAGCCCTGGCTCGTCTTCCTGCCTGGTCTTACCGCCAACCATCGTCTCTTCGAGAAGCAGGTCGAGCACTTCATCGACAAGGCTCGCCTGTTCGTTTGGGACCCACCTTCACACGGGGAATCGCGCCCGTTCGCGCTCACGTGGACGATGGATGATCTTGCCCACTGGCTGCACGAGATATTCGCCACCGAAGGCATCGCACATCCGATCCTGGTCGGTCAATCGATGGGTGGCTACACAGCGCAAGTCTTCATGGAGCTCTTCCCAGGCGAAGCAGCCGGGTTCGTCTCCATCGATTCCTGCTCGCTTCAACGACGTTATTACACCTGGTGGGAGCTTGCTGCACTACGCCACACGAAGCTCATGTATCTCTCGTTCCCGTGGAAGACGCTCGTTCGCTTAGGGTCGAGTGGCAATACTACAACACACTATGGCAGCAAGCTCATGGAATCGATGATGCTCGACTATCAGAAACGCGAGTATTGCGAACTGGCTGCTCATGGGTTTCGCGTGCTGGCAGACGCGGTGTCAGCCGATCGCCCCTACCGGATCGATTGCCCCTATGTGCTGATCTGCGGCGAAGAGGATCGTGCAGGTTCTGCCAAGCGCTACAACCGCGCATGGGAAGCGCAAGAAGGAACGCCCGTTCGTTGGATCGAGAACGCGGGGCACAATTCCAACTGCGATAATCCTGCCGAAGTGAATGCAGTCATTGAAGGCTTGATGGATTCTCTTGGCTGATGCATCTCACCCGTCGAGATACCTAAGCGCTCAAACAAAGGGCACATTTGATCCACATTGCAACAAGCACTATTGTCCAAGTGAAAAACGCAGGTAGACCGGGTTATGGTCCGAAAATGCAAAATCCAGATCGAGCGTGCGCTGCTCGATGCAGGCAACATTGTCGGAATAGATGAACGCATCCATGACCCAGCGATCGTTCGTGCCATCATACGGCCGTCCTGCATCGCGGCAGGTGGCTGCCGAATCGAACGTCCCTGCATCAAACTCGCTCTTCGCTGCAACCACAAACCCCTCGGGCACGCTTGCAAAATCGAACGGTTTTGCCCAGCTGGCTTCTGTATCGGTCACGTTGCCATAGACCTCATTCGAAACACCGATCATATCGTGATTGAAATCGCCACCTGCGATCACGTAATTCCCTGCCTCATATTCGCGCTGCATATCCGCGAACAGCATCGATCGCTGACCTTCGAGCACCTCCGCATCTGCGCCGTACGCAGACAGATGAACGTTGAAGACAACCAGCTCCTTGCCATCTGAGACCGTAATACGCGAGATCGTATAGCAACGATCGAGATCGAGGAATTTGCTGAAGCTCTCCGAAATAGGGAGGCTGCGACGTAGCGTGCTTTCGATCTGATAGCGCGAGAAGGTGGCCATTCCTGCCTTGTTCTTGCCATGCGGCGCATAGAGCGGCCAAGCAAGGTAGGGCGAGTCGTAGTTTTGCGCGAAGACCGAACACAGCGTGGGGAAATCGTTGCGCAAGAGCGCGTACTCATCCACGCCATGGCTGCGCGTGCCATCGATGTCCACTTCCTGGAAGAGCACGATATCAGGATCGAGACCTTCGATCGCATCAGCCGATCCATTGACGTTATCGCTCACGTATTGCGCGCTCGATGCCACCGAACCACTGCCGCCATCCATGAAGAAATCGAAATCGGGACCATAAGCGCCGAACCCAAGGTTCGCGCTCACGATCGTGAATTCTTGAGCGGGCCCTTGGCTGCCAGCATCCAGCTCGATCACACTTTCGACCTGGCATTCTTCGGGTGCAGCAGTTTCAAGCGAAAGAGAATCGTCCAGGCGATAATAGCTTGCCATCACGTAGACAACGTAGATAACAACGATCAACACGAGAGCACCGAGCACTCCCCCAACGATCTTCAGCACCTTCTTCGCCATGATCCTCTTTCGTCATAGTGTTAGCCGCATGCGCCTTTGTTTCAGCACCGTCATTCTCTTACCGCACTGTCGTTCGCGTTCATGGCATGATCACTGACTCTTCTTCCCTTATGATACGCGTTTCTTGGCACCAGGAGTAATCGGCCATTGACTTAAACCTAGGTTTCAGTTCAAGAATAGAAACTAACGAAGCTAAACACAGCCGATCAAGCGCGTAGGCAGCCTATCATCAGATATACCAGATGCTGAACCGACCGCGCTCGAAACGAAAGGATTCCCCATGAAAACACTGGTAGCTTACTTCTCTGCAACAGGAACGACCGAGCGCGCAGCAAGGGCGCTCGCCGATGTAGCGGGCGCCGATCTCTTCGAGATCGAAGCCGCCGAACCCTACACCGCCGCTGATCTGAACTGGAACAACAGCTCAAGCCGATCGTCGATCGAGATGAACGACGATGCTGCACGCCCAGCTATCGCACAAGCGGTCAATAACATGGAAGAATACAGCACGGTATTCGTTGGGTTCCCCGTGTGGTGGTACGTCGAGCCACGCATCATCGATACCTTCCTCGAGTCCTATGACTTTTCAGGAAAGACGCTCATCCCCTTCGCAACTTCGGGTGGAAGCGGCCTCGGCGAAGCACCCGCACGCATGGCTGCGATCTGCCCTGACGCGACCGTGAAACGCGGCGGTTTGCTGAACCATCCTTCGCCTGCCTCTGCCGAGAAATTCGTCAACGCGAATATTGGCTAGCTCTTGCACGCTATGGGCGCATCTTTCTTGCCTCTCCTCTGGCTAGAGCAGCTCTTTCGCGAGAACAACAACGCAGCTCAGGCTCCAATGTTGGAGTAGAATATCTTTATGAGACTCTTCATCGCCCTTGAGATACCTCCCGTGCTAAGAGATGACATGGCTATCATGTCTAGGCAACTGCGCGAGCGTATTCAAGGGCGTTTCATTCCTCCAGAGAACTACCACATCACCTTGGCGTTCATCGGGGAAACACTCGAAATGAGCATTCCGCTCGCGATCGATGCCATCGACGAGGCCACGAAAAATCTTGATGACATCTTGCTCAAACCCGATCAGCTCGGCAAATTCGGACGGAGCGAAGACGCGACGCTTTGGCTCGGATTTGCAGAGAACCCTGAGCTCAGCGAACTTGCTACCCACATCCGCGAAAGCCTCTACGACTACGGCATTGTCTATGACCATAAGCCCTTCCGTGCCCACGCAACGATAGCGCGACGCGCCAAGCTGCCAAAAGGAGCGCTCCCTCCGTTCTCATTCCCGGATCCCGCCCGAGCTTGGCGGGTAACGCTCTTCAAGAGCACGCTCTCAAGCGAAGGTGCCTCCTACGAAGCGCTCTACACCAAAGAAGCCCTGCTGCCAAAATAGCTGACAGCAAGCAGCGGCTCGCCTGACCTTATCGCTGCGCCAAAGTAAAACATGGACGCAAAAGAGACCAACTGAGCAAAAAAAACGAAAACGAAACGCCCGCATCCATCAAGACGCGGGCGTTTGCTGGTAGCTAGCTTGGGAAAACCGCTCTATCGCATCGCGAACACCCAAGCTTTCTTGAGCAAGAGAGCTCGTCGCGGGAAACCCCCACAAGCGACCCAGTTCTCCAAGCTTGCGCTACGCTCGTTCGCGAACGCCTTGCACCACCATCGAACGCGAAACGAAATAGGTGATGAGCAAGTAGCCGCCATAGATCACCACGATCAAACCAGCTGACATAAGGATGGTCGGCAAGAGGTCGACATGGAAGGAATCGAAGAGCGTCTTGGAGAGAATGCTGATCGTCCAACCGCTATGACATACCCCAACCAACAGCGGCAACAGGAAATAGATCGTGATCTGAGCAAAGAGCGATCGTGAGAGCATGCGCGTATCGCAACCGATCTTCGAGAGCATGCGATAGCGCTTGAGCGAGTCGATCGTGAGCGAGAGCAGCTGGATCGCAAGCACTGCCGCAACGGCCAAGAGCATGACCAGACCGATATAGAGTGCCAGGTACGTGATGGCAAGCTTCATACCCTGAGACTGACCGATCATCTGCTCACGGGTATACGTACTTGATACCTGTGCCACCTGCTGGTCCTCAATGCGCTCAGCGATCACTTCTTCAGCATTCGATCCATCTCGATAGACAAGATTAATGAAAGCACTATAAATATCCTTGTCTGGATCGAGCGAAGCGATCACGCTATCAGGCACAACAAGATACAGTGCATTCGCAAGCATCGACATATCGTAAGGCTGAACATTCATCACGCTAGACTCAGGCATCAAGGTCACACTGCCTGTATCGAGCGGATATTCTTGGGCGACCATTTCCTTTGCGAGCTCTTCCGAACTCGCTACATTGTTGGTCACCAGATAATGGCTACCATCGAGTTCGACCGCAGGCTTGCCCTGAAGCGCCAGCGCTTCATTGAACTGCGAAGCCCCGACCACGATCACTTTGCTATGCGTTGCTGTTGCGCTCTCGATCGTAACCCCCGTAGAATCGAGGATCTGATCGTAGGTGAGCGATGGCAGCGTATAGAAGATGATCTCACCCGATTCGCTCACAAGCTGGTGCCATCCCTCAACATGGTTTTGCAAGTAGGACTCAACCTCGGGAATAGGCACATTCGTCATGCTCTTAGCTTCAGCCTTCGAAAGCATCGGGTTATTGTCGATCGGCCGTACTGCAACAGAAGCATCATAGGGGTTCGCTTCCTCGATATCCCCCACGAACAGCTGAACCAATCCCATACCCGTTGCGAACGTGGTGATAGCAAGGAAGAGCAGCACAGAAACGATACTGATCGAGACGAACGAGGTGTTCACTTTGGAAGCGATCTGTCGGGTAGTGAACGGTCGCAGCTTCTTCAAATAGAAACCACGCACGCGCGTGACCACCGCGATGATGAATCCAGCGAGCGAGAAGAAGAGCAAGAACGTGCCCACGAGCATCAGGATCGTAGCGGCTTTGAAGTTATCGTCCATCAGCATGGTCATGCCGTTGATCTTGAGCTGCCAATAGGCTGCTGCCAACAGCCCGATCGAGACGATGAAGAGCACCAGGCAGACCCACGGATTGCGGACTGCGACCTTTTCGCTTTTCGAATCGGCGTTCATCAGGTCGATCAGCTTGCAGCGGCGGATCGAGAACACGTTGAACACTGCTACTACGAAGAAGATCACGCAGAAGCAAACGAGTGTCATGATGCAAGCGTCCATCGAGAAGCTGAATTGGTAGTCGGGCAGCGCGATGCCGAAGATGGCCGCCGTGGCGAACGAGAGTAGCTGCGAGACCAGAACGCCCAAGCCCAAACCAAGCGCGAGCGATATCACGCCCACCAGCACCGTCTCATAGATGATGATGCGCGAAACCTGTATCGGTCTCATACCCAGCATGAAATACATGCCGAATTCCCGCTTGCGTCGCCTGATCAAGAGCGAATTTGCGTAGATGATCAAGAACGCCAGCACGAAGGCGATGATGTAGGAGAAGAGCGAGACCATCTCACCAACGAACTGCGAGACATCCATGTGAGAGGATTCGTTGATCTCGGTCATTACTTGCTGCTCCGAAATGGAGTTGAACGCATAGAAGAGCGTTACCGCCATGAGCAGCGTTACGAAATAGATCGCGTAATCCTTCACCGAACGGCGAATATTACGCAGAGCGACTTTACCCAACATGGCGCGCCTCCCCTCCTAGGAAGGTCACGACCTCCATGATGCGTCCGAAGTAGTCCTCGCGCGAAAGATCGCCACGACGCACTTCATTGAAGATACGCCCATCGGAGAGAAAGAGCACGCGCGAAGTGAAGGAAGCTGCATAGGCATCATGCGTGACCATGAGGATGGTAGCGCCGAAGTTCTTATTCATGCCCTCGAGCGTTTCGAGCATGACCGTAGCATTATGCGAATCGAGCGCACCAGTGGGTTCGTCCGCCAAGATGAGCGACGGATCGCACACGATGGCGCGCGCAGCCGCAACACGCTGGCACTGACCACCCGACATCTGGTTCGGATACTTGTTCAGCTGGGCATCAACGCCGAGTTTACGTGCAATATCGTTGATGCGCGCCGGGATCTGTGAAGACGGAACGCTCTTGATCGTGAGCGCAAGCGCGATGTTCTCATAGGCGGTAAGAGTGTCGAGCAGGTTCGAATCCTGGAAGATGAAGCCCAGCTCGTCGCGGCGGAATTTCGCAAGCGCACGCGTGCTCAGCTTCGTGATGTCACGCCCTTTGATCAGAATACGCCCGTTGGTCAGGCGGTCGATCGTGGAGATGCAGTTGAGCAGCGTAGTCTTGCCAGAGCCAGAAGGCCCCATGATCGCAACGAATTCACCCTGAGCGATATTGAGACTCACCCCGTCAAGCGCGTGCGTCAGATTCCCCTTAGCTCCAAAGACCTTTTCGGCGTGCTGAACAGAAAGGAGCGATGATACCGCATGAGCGCCCACAACGGTCGCGGGTGGAGTTGCAATAGTTTCTGCCATGGGAGTTACCTTTCTACGTGGGGTAATTCAAGAGAGGTGAAGGTATGGAGCGCGACCATGAGCACCGTCGCGCTGAGCGCTGCTGCACCAACGACCGTGCATGCGCCCTTGAGTATCTTCAGTGGTGACATTGCTTCCGTCCTTTCATCGTGAGATTCTTGCGCGGAATCCCCGAGAAGGGGCTGTTAGGTGTTTCGCGAATGTCGACTTCCGCGAATGTCTCGGAAATACTTCCCAGAGATCCCGCACTTTCATCTTGCACGCGCAAGCGAAACGCTGCCATCGATTTGCCTTACATTCTCCTTACGCCTTCGTAAGGTTGCTTTTTTCAAGGAGCGCGCGGCGGCGGTCATGCGGGAAGGCTATCTGCACACGGGTGCCCACGCCTTCCTCAGAAGCGAGCATGATCGAGAGCCCCATACGGGCGCACATGCGCGCAACCAGATAGAGGCCCATGCCCGTAGCAGAGCCATGAGCGCGCCCTACTGTGCCAGTGAATCCACGGTCGAAAACACGGGGAACGTCTTCGGCGGGAATGCCACATCCATCATCTTTGATCTCGAGCACGGTCGAGCTGGTCGACGATTCCTGCTGTGCTTCGAAGGCAATGAATGAAATAGCATGCGCCTCATATTTGGCAGCGTTCACCACGATCTGCGTGATGATGAATTCGAGCCACATCTTGTCGGCGAACACCGTGGTATCGGGATCGATCTGAAAATCGAGCGCTACCCCGAGCGAAGTGAGGTAGTGCATGTGCGATTTGCATACCTCTTTTGCAATGTCCGCGAGATTCACTTCCCTGATGAGATAGTCAGCCACCAGCGATTCGGTGCGTGCGGCGAAGAGCGATTGCGAGATCAGATCGTCCATGCGCTCGAGCTCGCGCCGCAAGGCAAGCACATCGGGGCCGCTCATGCGCTTGGTGATGAGCTTCGCAGCCGAGAGCGGTGTCTTCACCTCGTGGACCCATAGCTCGATATATTCAGCATTTTCACGTGCGTTCGATCTCAGCTCGGTGATCTCTTGATTATCGGCTTGCACGATCGCAAGCATAGCTTCATAGGCAAGCCGCCCTTCCAGAAAGGAAGGCGGATCGACCAGATCGACAACGTGCGCGCCCTGCTCAAGGTTGGTCGTTGCTTCTTCGACCTGATGCCAGAACGATGCCCTGCGCACGTACTGAAGTATAAGATACCCCGCAACGCCCATGACCGCGATCAGATCGATGAGGATGATCCCACCCGTCGAAGCCTCCAAAACGATCAGAACGAGCGTAAGGAGCACGATGAACAGTGTCGATCCAGCAAGAAAGAGAGCCTTGCCCCTTATGAAGGCGCTCGGCGAAAAGCGCGTACGACGAAACTCGTTCACTCGATCACATACCCGAGCGAACGGCGCGTCTGAAGAAACTCTTCGGGCACATCGAGCTGTGCGAGCTTCTTGCGCAAGCGATTGATGTTGACCGTGAGCGTGTTATCGTCGATGAACGCATCGGATTCCCACAGATCGCACATGATCTCCTGGCGCGAGACGATCGTGCCGGCGCTTCGCATGAGCAAGGTGAGGATGCGCTGTTCGTTACGCGTGAGCTGGCTTTCCTTGCCCTGATAGGTAACTGCACACGTGTTCAGATCGAGCGTGAGACCGCGGTGTTCGAGCATGGTAGCTTGTTGCGACTGCTCCCCGCGGGCAACGAGCACGCCCAATCGCGCGAGCAGCGCAGCTGGACGATACGGTTTCATCACGAAATCGTTCGCGCCTAGATTGAGCGACATGACCTCGTGGAATTCATCAGTTGCCGAGGTGAGCACGATGATAGAAACTTCGCTCTTCGCGCGAATGGCGCGACAGATCGCGTGCCCATTGGTGCCCGGAAGCGTGAGGTCGAGTATCACGCAATCGAAATCGCCCGCGAGCACCTCCTGGGCTACATGCGCGAAATCTTTGCAGCAATGCACCTCATAGCCATTGAGCTCGAGCAGGTTAGCCAGTTCGTCGCGCAACACGGCATCGTCTTCTACGATGAAGATCGAAGCACCTGATGCATCGTTAGCATTGTTCAAATAAGCCATGGAATTCTCGCATATCCACGTCCAGTATCGTCAGGGACCATTGTACGGAGGTCGCAAGCAGAGGTGAAGCGGTTTGGTGAATTCTTACAAAAACGTATGCTTTCCTGCACTAAGCGCTTTTGCTGGAAGACTAGCCGATCGTAGTAAGGAAATACTGCGCTTTGCCCTTTTCCTTCGCCTGATAGAGCGTGCTGTCAGCAACGGCATAAAGATCTTCGAACGGCATAGGAGGAGCAGCGAGGCATACTGCGCCGATACTGAGCGTAGGTGAAGCACGAAACTTATGCCCATCGGGCGATTCAGGTGCAATATCGGTCGAGCGTTGAGCAGCGAAGGGGCCGCGTGCAAGGTGGCTCAGGACACGATCGGTCGCTGGTCCTGGCGCAAGACCTGGGGCGAAGATGATGAATTCATCGCCGCCAAAACGCGCAACGATGTCTTCCTTACGCATGACCTGCTTCATGAAGCGCGCAAGTTCCTTCAAAACCGCATCGCCCTCAAGATGCCCATACGTGTCGTTGACACCTTTGAAGTCGTCGACATCGACCGCGATGAGCGTGCACGGGCGCGTTTCTGTGCGCAGCGCGGTTTCGATGCGATCGATCGCGGCCGAGCGATTATAGAGCCCCGTGAGCGCGTCGCGCTCCGCCTTCTGACGGAATTGGCTTTCACGCTGAGCTGCCTCATTCGTGTCGAGCAGACGCCCTACATGGCGCACAGGCTTGCCCTCTTCATCGTAGAGCACCACCGACTGATAGCGATACCAGATGGTCTCCCCGTCTTCATTGGTGGTCGAAGTTTCAAAATCGACCAGTGAATTCTCGCCGATCTGGCTCAAGAGCGGCGAGAGGTCATGCGAAGTGATATTGAGGGTACAAGGATTATGGCAGCGGCGACGGACAACGAAATCCTCCTGGACCGGTTCGCGCCCAAAACGCCCTACGAAATCGCCATAGACGTTCGCTTCCCCGGTTCCGCACTGAATATCGAAGAGCACGTCGTTCGAAAGCGCCGTGATGATCTCAAGGCGCTCGTTCGCCAGGCGCAAGCTCTCATTCGCTTCGTACAGCTCGTTTTCGTCGTGCACCTGACCAGAGATGTCCATGAGCGTGACGTAGAACCATAACTTGCCCTGCGAGTCTTCAACAAGTTGGCCCCAATCTTCGACCCAACGAACTTCCCCATCGGCACAGCGAATGCGATAGCGCAGATGGTCATCATTGCTCGAAAGGATCTGCGACTCGATGCTTGCAAGAGCCTCTTCGCGATCCTCTTCGAAGATCATGCCAGAAAAGGTATTGCCGGTAAGTTCGCGGAATTGCTCTTCGCTCTCGCAGCGAAACATCCGAATGAGTCCGCCGCTCACGCGGTCGAGCGTGTCTTCTCCTTGAGCAGGATAGCGGAACAGCCCTCCCGGGAAACGATCGAGAAAGCCCCAGTGCGATTCTATGTCGGTTATGGTCGATGCGCCCGATGAAGATACCTTGCTCGGAGAATCCGTTGCAGGATCTGCCTTTTCCTGCGAAACCTTGTCTTCGCCTCGACCAAAAATATGATGCCAAGCCACGATGTGGCCTCCTTTTTCCTACCCCCGAGAACAGAGGGCGATATCCTCGCACGCCCTGTTTTTGCTGTGGAAATAATACCACTCCCACAGGGGGCTTAACCAGAACAAACGAAGCTTAATAGCAAGGAAACATAAGAGTGCACGGTCTTTTCGGGTGGTCGGCGTGCTGCTCTTTTACCCGCTAGGAAGCGCTGAGCGTATGGATCGCAGCCTTCAGCGCTTTGATGTCCACTGGCTTCGCAACATGAGCATCCATACCGCTTGAAAGGATACGGCGTACATCTTCACTGTGCGTATCGGAGGTTACCGCGATGATCTTAACGGAATCGCCGCCTTTTTCCTTGCAGGAACGAATGCAGCGCGTTGCCTCATAGCCATCCATATTGGGCATGTGGATATCCATCGTGATGATGTCGAAGAATCCTGACGCGCGCTCGAGGAATTCATCACAAGCAACCTGACCATCTTTCGCGGGAACAACGTTCGCGCCTTCCATCTCGAGATATTCGCACAGTATCTCGCGATTGATCTGGTTGTCCTCGACCACGAGCACGTTCTTGCCCTTGAGCGCATCCGTGACCGATGTCTCCCCCTCCCCTTCGTCGATCTCGAGCTGAACACGGATCGAGAACGTGGAACCTGCGCCAAGCTCGCTTGTAACGATAATGTTCCCACCGAGCGATTGGATGAGCTGCTTCGCCGTGGAAAGACCGAGTCCCATATGCGGGATATCGTCATCGAGACGCGTATCCTTCACACGCACGAACGGCTCGAAGATGCGAGCGAGATCGTTCTCTTCTATGCCGATGCCCTTATCGCTCACCGAGATCTCATAGAACCCGAAGCCCTGGTTGAAAGAATCGAGCTCACGCGCACGCAGCACGATCGTACTTCCTTCGGGCGAAAAGGTCGAAGCGTTTTCGATGATCGCTCGCAGAGCGCGATTGAGATAGCTGAAATTCGACTTCACATTCGGATGCTCGACCTCGATCGAGACCTCCACATTCTGCTGGCGTTTGTCGAGGCGGCGTGCCGTTTGATCGCGCGTGACCAAAACGAGCTCGCGCAAACTGAAGGGCTGGTTGTTCTGGAGCATTTCGGCAGTATCGCCATGAAGTTCCATCGCACGCCCAACCATGTCCATGAGGCGCGTGGCAGCATCGTAGATGAGATAGCAGCTATTCTTGGTCTTTTCATCGGTGCAGCCCGATGCCATAAGATCCGCAGTCCCAAGAATGGTATTGAGCGGGGTGAACATGTCGTGCGAAAGCTTCGAGAGCATCTCTTTCTTGAACGCATGCTCTTCCTGGATCGAGCGGAAGGTTGCCACCCACACGCGCCTACCATCATCGAGCACATTCACCGTGCACTTGCCCGTGAACCAGCGGGGTGTGTTGTCCTTTGCGATCATGCGGAATTCAAAATGCTCGAAAGAGCTATCGTCCAATGCCTTTTGAACGACATCGCGATCTTCTGGAAAGACCACGTTCATGAAGCTGCCTTGAGAAAGCGCTACGAACTCTTCGACCGTATAGTCGAGATTGTTCAGTGCGAATTCGCTGGCGAAGTAAAGCGTATAAGCCTCATCGAAGAAGCCGCACATCGCACCGACCGCTACATTGGCCGCAAGCAGATCGTCGACCTGCTGCCCGAGCGCTCCTTCTCCAGTTGCCTGTTCATCGGTACCGAAGAAGAAAAGATACTCTTTGTAGTACGAACGGTGGATTTTCATGCGCTGTCCTGCTGATACGTCAATATGATGAGATGCCTGTCTCGCTTTATCATAAATAATAGTCCGATTCCTCTCGGAGTGCAGGGAAAATGTGCCTCAAGCTCATTTTTTATACTGATTTGTTTCCCTATCAGCGCAAGTGAACGCTACAATATACAAGTTGCATAAGGGGTGAGGGCGTATGTATACTGCAAAGCTTCATATCTATCTCATAGGGTTTTCGCAGAACAGCGTTGCGCTCATCTCGAACATCGAACCCCTTCCGAGCTTTCAACACAGCATTCATGCAAGCGAGAGCATCGATGCCAACACTATCAGCGAGGCCGACCTCATCCTCCTTCGTTCGAGCGGCCCTGAGGCGGCGCAGCTTGTGAGCAGCATAGCGGCACAACGTAAAAGCGGCGCCGATATCGTCCTGGTAGCTCCCGCTGAAACGTTCGCCGAGCTCGACGAAGCAGCGTGCCTCCTCTTTGATTTCTGGGAGGCGCCGCTTGACGATGCGCTGCTCGCTTTCCATTTCAAGAAATGGCAAGCCGATCGAAAGCTCCAGGCCGACCTCTGGCAAACCGACCAATTCCTCAACACCACCATCGATTCGATCCCGAATCTCATCTGGTACAAAACGCGCGATGGCATCCACGAGAAGGTCAACGACAGCTTCTGCGCCACCGTACGCAAGACCAAAGAGCAAGTTCAAGGGCAAGGTCATGCCTACATTTGGGACGTGGAACACGATGATCCTGCCTGCATTGAATCGGAGAACGAGGTCATGGCATCAGGCAGGACGTGCGTTTCTGAAGAAGCCGTGCAGACTTCTGAAGGCGACCGTTTGCTCACCACCTACAAATCGCCGCTCTACAACATCGACGGCACGGTCATGGGAACGGTGGGCGTTGGCATCGATATCACTCAAGAACGCGCTTACGAGCAAAGCCTCATCGATAAGAACCAAGCGCTCGAGACCATCTTCCGTTCGCTCGACTGCGGCGTGCTCACCCATAGCGTCGATGGCACGCGCATTTTGGGTGTGAACCAAAAAGCACTCGATATCTTAGGGTATGCCACCGAACAAGAGATGATGGACGATGGGTTCGACACGATCGCTCGTTCGGTGATCGAAGAAGATCGTGGCCGCATGATCGACCAGATCCATCAGCTGCGCAATGTGGGCGACAGCAATTCGACCCAATATCGCGTGCGTCACAGCGATGGCTCGCTCATTCATGTGATGGGTGATATGAAGCTCATCGAAAACGATGGCGAGCGCTACATTCAGCGCTTCTTGCTCGACATCACCAAGCAGAAGAACCTCGAGGCACAGAAAGAGCTCGTACACCATAGCTTGATCCAAGCGCTCAGCAGCGATTACATGGTTGTCTGCTCATTCCAGCTCGATTCCGATACGGGCGAGGTGCTCCAGGTGTCGGAAGACCTCGATGCAGCACTGAGCGACATCTTCGCAGGAGATATCGCCCTCGATCAAACGATGAATGCCTACATCGACAAGCGCGTTGATGCTGAAGACCAAGAGATGGTCCGCTCCTTGCTCACCCCCGAGAACATTCGTCGCGAGCTTTCCTCGCACAACCGCTTCGATCGTATCTATCGCGCTAATGTGAATGATGCAGTCCAGTATCGCCAGCTCAGCGTTACGGGAGTACGCGCCGGCGAGGAGAACTTCATCGTAGTGGGCCTACGCAATATCGATCAGCAGATCCGCGAAGAGCTCGAGCAGAAAACACTCCTCGAAGAAGCGCTTGGATACGCGAACCGCGCCAACGAAGCGAAGAGCACCTTCCTCTCGAACATGAGCCACGACATCCGCACTCCTATGAATGCGATCGTCGGCTTCACCGAACTAGCAACACGCCACATTGGCGATCCCGAGCGCGTAGAGGAATATCTTTCCAAGATCAAGACATCGGGCAATCATCTGCTGAACCTGATCAACGACGTCCTTGACATGGGCCGTATCGAGCAAGGCAAGCTTTCGCTCGACGAAGGTCCTTGCGATCTGAATGAAGTCTTTGCCGCACTCGAAGAGATCCTTGCTCCTGAAGTTGAATCGAAGCAGCTGGAGTTCGATGTCAGCACAGAGCTCACCCACAGTGAAGTGCTCTGCGACAAGGTGAAGCTCAACCAGATACTCATGAACCTTTTGAGCAATTCGGTGAAGTTCACTCCTGCTGGCGGCATGGTGCGTCTGAGCCTCACGGAGCTACCCGCGAACGACATCGAAAGCGGCTGCTATCGCGTGATCGTCTCCGATACGGGCATCGGCATGGCACCCGAATTCCTCGAGCAGATCTACGACCCATTCGAGCGCGAACGCACGCAAACGATCAGCGGCATCCAGGGAAGCGGACTGGGCATGGCCATCGTGAAGAACCTCGTCAACATGATGGGTGGCACGATCCAGGTCGAGAGTGAAGTGGGAGTAGGCACCACCTTCACGGTCATCTTCACCTTCAAGCTCGTCTCTGCGCGCGACGCTGCCGCAGCGGAGAGCGATGAGCGATCGGCGCTCTTCCAGGCTGAGCGCGCCCAGAATTATCACATCCTCTTGGTCGATGACAACATGCTTAATCGCGAGATCGCAGTGGAGCTGCTCAGCGATACAGGCTTCGCTATAACGACCGCGATCGATGGCAAGGACGCCCTTGAACAGGTAGCTTCATCTGAACCAGGAACCTTCGATCTCGTGCTCATGGATATCCAAATGCCCATCATGAACGGCTATGAAGCTGCGCGCGCGATCCGCGCCCTCCCTAACAAGGAAGTTGCTTCAGTGCCGATCCTTGCCGTTACCGCCGATGCCTTCGATGAAGACCGTCAACGCGCGCTCGAAGCGGGCATGAACGGACATCTCCCCAAACCGATCGAAGTCGACAAGCTCTTCGGCGTACTCGATACCTTGCTCGATTGATCCGCTAGCTTGGAGCAACCTCAAGATGACGACGACCGGGTAGTTTGTCATCTCACAACGTGGTATAAAGAAAGAGAACAACGAATGACAGCCCGTACGAGCTAGTTCGCATCAGGGATCACGTAGTGAGGAGACGATTATGACAGCGCTCGAGATCAAAGGTATGAAGATCGGTGAAGGCCTCCCGAAGACCATCATCTCGCTCATGGATCCCACGGTCGATGAGACCATCGAGACGATCAAGACCGGCATCGAAGTAGGTGTTGATGCCTTTGAATGGCGCGGTGATTTCGCAGCCGACCTGCACGATCCCGCACAGATGGCAGCAAACAGCAAACTGATCGCTGCTGCCACGCCGAACAATCCGCTGCTCTTCACCATGCGCACCATAGAAGCTGGTGGACAAGCTACCCTTCCCGTCGATGAATATGTAGCGCTAAACAAAGCGATCATTGAGGCTGGTGCGATCGATATGGTCGACATCGATATCGAATTGGGCGAAGAATCCACCATGGAACTGGTCGCCTTCGCAAAGGAACACCAGGTAGCCACTGTTATCTCCTACCATAACTTCAGGGGCACCCCTTCGGCCGAATGGATGGTCGACCTCATGTGCCGCATGCATAACCTCGGCGCAGACATTCCCAAGATCGCCACCATGGCGCTCTGCCCCGAAGACACCCTGCGCCTGTTGCAGGCAACCTACGAAGTGTCGAAGCTCCATCATGATGGCCCGCTGCTTACCATGGCCATGGGTCGCGACGGCTCCCTTTCGCGCTTGACCGGCGAGATGTATGGCTCTTCACTCACCTTCTGCGCACTCAAAGCAGCTTCCGCTCCTGGTCAGGTTGATGTGCGCCAGGCCAAACGCATCATGCAAGAATTGCACGAGGTTATCTCTTAGTGAACCCTATTGCACAAGCAGCCGTAAAGGCTATCACAAAACTACGACCGAACATCCAAGATGGCTACTTGCGCCAGCGTGCTGCTGAAGATGCGAGTGCGCGACTCACTATCGCAAGTCCGCGCTGCCGCATCGACGATAAAGTTGCTATAACCTCCGAAGGCGCAGAGATCCCCATCCGTGTGTTCACGCCACTCGATATCGACTTTTCCCTGCGCAACGGACTGCATGTGAACGAAGACTTCGAGGGCACGATCCTCTTCTTCCATGGCGGAGGATTCGCCAATGGCGATATCGATTTCTACACCGATACGTGCATGAAGATGGCGCTCAAGCTCAATAGGCGCGTGGTGTCGGTCGATTACCGCCGCTCACCCGAGTACAAGTTCCCTGCTGCACTCGTGGATTGCTATGAAGTTGCGCGCCAGCTCTTCGCTCGTGAGCTCCTGGATGATGTCGACCCAGAGCATATCGTGCTCTTCGGCGATTCTGCTGGAGGCAATCTTGCTGCCTCCGTCTCGCTACTTGCGCGCGAGCTGGGAGAATTCACCCCACGAACGCAGATCCTGCTCTATCCACTCGTCTATAACGATCACACACTCACGAGCATGTTCGATTCAGTGCGCGAAAACGGCGAAGACTACATCCTCACGCGTGAAGACATCAATGGGTATGTCGATCTCTATCTGAGCTCGCCAGAAGATTTCTTCAACCCCTATTTCGCTCCGCTGTTAGAAGAGGATCTTTCCCACCAACCGCGCACGCTCGTGGTAACCGCCGAATACTGTCCCCTGCGCGATGAAGGCGAGACCTATGCCGCCCGACTTGAACTTGAAGGTAACAAGGTCGAATGCGTACGCATGCTCAATGCGATCCACGGCTACTTCCTCTATCCGAGCGTGTTCGGCTTCGTGCGCGATACCTACAAGATCATCGAGAGCTTCCTCGACCACCAGCCCCTTCCGCAAGAAGATGATGCCACATGGCTCGCACTCCTTGGTACCGACTAGACAACGTGGGGAAATACTATTCTTCCCAAGCAGGGCGTGCAGGCCAGACGGTCTTTCGCTTCGCAGCGACCTTCGTGGATTCCATCAGCCCTGAAGCGCTCCAGCGCGCGCTCGACCGAAGCATCGCGCTCTTCCCTGGTTTCAACGTGAAACTGCGCAGTGGATTGTTCTGGCACTACCTCGAACCAGCCGATGAAGTCCCACAGGTAGAACCCGAGCGCTTGCCGATCTGCGCTGGACTCCACGCCGATCTCAATAGCGTGCTCATGCGCGTGACCTATTTCCGCCACCGCATCAACTTGGAAGTCTCGCACATGATCTCAGATGGGCGCGGCACGCTCGAATTCTTCAAAACGCTGCTCAATGCCTATGTCGTAGAGCGCTACCATGCCACACCCGCCCTCCCAAGTGAACCAGCATCCACGCCTGAGCGGCGCAACGAAGACAGCTACACAACCAACTACGAGCGCTCGAAAGCAGGCGCGACCGAATCGGAGAAGGTCTATCACTTGTTCGGTTGGAAGAACACCGCTGAACCCACGTTCATGGAATACCATCTTTCAGCAAGCGCGGTTCACAGCGCTGCGAAGAATATGGGCGTGAGCGTGACATCGCTCGTGATCGCAGCGGTCATCGTTGCTATCCGCGCCACGATGCCTCCTGCAAAGCGCGATCGTGCGATCCGCATGGATGTCCCGGTCGATCTGCGCGCGATCTTCGGGTCGGAAACGCTACGCAACTTCTTCGGGCTTGCGTTCATCAGCTACACTCCCGGCAGTTCGGATGCTCCGCTCGAAGACATCGCGCACCTCGTGCAAACGCAGCTCAAGACCGGCACCGAGCCAGAGGTGCTGAAGCGCCGCATGAACCGCATGCTCAAGATCGAGAAGAACCCCTTCATCTCGCATGCTCCGCTCTTCTTGAAAGACGGTGCACTCATGTTCGCGAACTGGATGGCAGCGCAAGAGGTCACCACCACAGTATCGAGCATCGGACGCATCACGCTCGATCCTGCGACCGAGCCTTACGTATCCGATATCAATGTCTCAACTTCGACCCACGGAATGAACTTCCTTTTTTGCACGTTCAAGGATGTGTTGAGCATCGTGGTCTCGAGCGTCTACGTGCGCCACGATGTGATGCGCAACTTCTGCCGCGTTTTCACCGACTTAGGGATCGAAGGGGTGATCAGCGTGAACAAGACCTCTGGTCAGGTGGATAGCGAACTCACCCAAGCTCACTTCGAACAGCTTTCCCGCCGCATCGCTGAAGAACGCAGACAAGGGAGCAAACGATGAAGAACACGCGCACAAGAAACAAAAGGAGAAGGCTATGAGATACTGCCCCTCCTGCCGTATCGATTTCACGGGCGTGCTCGATCGCTGCCCTCTGTGTGGAAGCAAGCTCGAAGGCACCCCTGAGGGCATGATATTCCCGGAAAACGAGTTCGCGCGCACCAAGAAGCTTGCAAAGCGCTCCATGATCGCACTCACGTTCGCCGCACTCGCCTTCGTGGCGTTTCTCTGCGTGCGCGCGCATGCATCAGCCGTAACAGGGATCGCTTCCTTTGCTGCAGTGATCGTGAACTACATCTTCATCCGCAACGTGGTCGTGCACTCCCCCAGCTTTCTCCGTATCATCGAGCGCTACTTCCTCGTGGTGATGGCGCTCGCGCTCTTGTTGCTGCTCGCAACGGGCGATAGCCGTCTTGCCACCTATGTCGTTCCTGCGCTCACGCTCGTGGCGCTTTTCTTCAACGGCGTGCTCGTGGCGGTATTCCGTAATGGATTCGTGCAGGGTTACGCAAAGTATCTGCTGTTCAATTTCGTGCTCGGCATGGTGCCACTCGTTCTGCTCGTAACAGGACTGGTGAGCCAGCCGGCGCTCTCGATCGCGAGTGGCGTGGTTTCGGGATTGCTCTTGGTATTGCTGCTCGTGCTCACGCGCAAGCAGCTCTTCTCCGAGATGCAGAAGCTCTTCCATCGTTGATGCAGCGGGCAAGCACGCAAGCGAAAAACTGCGCGCTCTTATGAAGCCCTCCTAGGAGCACGCGCTGTTTGCATCAGCGCGTCTTCACGCAAGGGCTCTTCTTGCGCTTCTTGCGCTTCGGATGCACGATCGCGTGGACGTGGAGCGCGATCTTGCCTGTTCAAGCTTGAACGAATGCGCAAGTACTCCCAAACCAACAGGACGAAGAGCAGTGTCATCACGATCAAGTACCCGATCACCGCGCCTGGCAACCCCGTGAAGATGACGAGCAGCGTAGGCACGAACAGCGAGAAACCGAGCGTGATGACGTAGAGCTTCGTCACGTCTTTCTGACGACGCATGATCGTGATGGTCTGGTAGAGAAAATCGATCGCAGCGGTTACGCCACCAGCTGCCAACATGATGTAGCTCAGCCCCCTGAACTGTTCGAAATCGATGCCATAGAGGAAGCTCATGATAGGGATGCCGATCCAGGCCATGATCCCCACATTCACCACAGTGAGCACGATGATGAGCACGAAGATGCCCAGGATGATCAGATCGAAGCGGCGGCGTTTCGCAGGATCGTTCCATACGTTCGCCATGCGCACAAGAAGCGGCTTGTAGACCAGCTGCACGGTGAGCAGGATGCCCTGCGCAGGGAAATAGAGCGCATTGAAATAGAGCTGATTGTCGTAGGAGAGCGTGCCTTCCATCACGAACTTCGGCATGTTATCGATGACCGCATAGAGGAAGAGCGCCACGAAGAGCGGTGCGCAATTCTTGAAGAGCTGCCCGATAGAGGCCGCACTCCATGAGCGCTCCTTCGGCGTCTCCAAGAGCGTGAGCGGGAAGGTGACCACCACAAAGGTTGCCGCCGCAGCGATAGCCATACCGATACAAGCGACGATCATGTTGCGCGTGATGAGCAGCAGTATCGAGAACACGACAAGTGCCGCCACCGAACGAAGAGCTTGCGAGACACCCGCCAAGTAGAGCTTATCGACCTGCTGGAGACGGCCTTCATACACATCTGCTAGCCCGTCGACCATGCGGTAGAGATACACGCCGATCGAGATATAGAACATGGTGCTATCGTAGCCACGGATCTGGCAATAGATCGCCCCGACCGCCACCATGACCACGCAGGTGATCCAGCGGTTGATCTGGTAATCCATGAACGTATGCTTCTCGTTCACATCCGAGACCTGATAGGTGCGCACACCGAAATTCGCCAGGATCATGAGCAGCGTGCCGGTAACGAAGGCCATCGAGAACATGCCTGCTTGTTCGGCACCGACCAACTGCGTGGCGATGATGGTAAGTATAGGGAAGACCATGCCCCATGCGCCCACGCCAACCGTGTTCCAGATGAAGTCTCGCGTGGTGCGATGCGCGGCGTATTCTTCCTTCTGATCGGAAAGCGAGCCTTCGGAGAGCGCTCCCATCACGCGATCGAACCACTGATTCACCAAGCGCGCGATGAAATTCTGCTTATGCATGCGCGGTTCCTTGCGCTGTCGCGGAGCTTCTTGCAGGCGTGGTTGCGGGGCGTGTTGCGAATGGTCTGTCGTTCGGCGGTCCTTCATAGTCATCTTTTAGATAATCTCACTACTTGAGCCGCTTGTGAAATACGATCGCGTGTTCTTTCAAATTCTTCAATATATCTTTACTGAGACGTAAAAAATACGCACAAGATCACCCTGAGCTTCGCAATGAGTATAATTCCTTCGAAACACAGAGAGCTTGTCGATCTATTCAAACAAAGAAGGAACGAACGAAAGTTCCTGATTGAATCATATTGAAGACATCGAGCTAGAGCACCGCTTCGGCGCCGCGGTTACCCCCTGCTTCAGCGGTTTGCGTGCGCTTCTTCGCAGCCACGAGTCCCACGCAGAAGAAGGCAAGGGCGAAGAGCACCATCACGCCGAGCGCGATGAAGAGCACACTGGGCTGTGCGCCTGCCGCACCCGTGCAAAGATCGGCAACCGCCTGGCATGCCTGCGTGTACCAAAGACCTGGTAGCCAATGGGCGATATCGCGCACCACCGGCTCCATGAGGCTGATCGAGAACCACGCACCGCCGAAGAACGATATCGCAAGACCGACGATATTCCCTACCGAATTCGCTACCGCTGTATTGGCGCCGAGCATACCGAGCATGAATCCGATGGATGCGGGAATGAGCGAAAAGACAAGCACCACGAGCGCAATCGCTGCCATACCGCCTACCCCGAGCAGCGCGACTCCTTCAGGGAAGAAGAGCGCGCCGAGCACGAGCACCCATGCAACCGAAGCGAGCGCAATGGCAAGACAACTGAGCACCAGTTGCGCATTGAGCGATCGAAGCGGCAGCGGAGAAGCAAGGTTACGCTTGCGCACATCGCTGCGGCCCATGCGGTAGAGCAGCACACCAATGCATACGGTGATGCCAGTGAAGAGCGGATACATACCCCACGTAAGGTAGAAGATGAGCTGGTCAAGAGGAGAAGTGGACTGTTCGCCCTCAAGCACGGTGCCGTGCGCTTGCTTTGACGCGAAGGTAAGCGCGTCTTGCGTGAGAGCACCAACATCCCCCGTTCCTTCGGAAAGCGCCAGCGTGTGAAGCAGCGAAGTGTATTCGTTCACGACCTCATCCACGTATGCTCCCGAAAGAGAAGAGTAGCTGATTATCGCTTCCATTGCAGGGATCTCTTCGGCATTCTCTGCTGCGAGGAAACGCTCTTCATAGCCTTCGGGGATGATGAGCAAGTAATCCACGTGGCCCTTTGCGATCGCATCTTGAATAGCAACGCGGTCATCCGTTACCTCGATCGCCTCTCCACCTTCTGCGAGCGCTTCGGCAAGCGAATGCGAAATGGTGCTGTTGTCGCGGTCGATGATCGAATAAACATATTCAGCGCGCTCGAAATCGTCGCTTTGCCTATCGTCGAGCGGAACGGCAGAAAACGCCAACACGACGCTCATGAAGCTCAAGCCCACTACGTAGATAAGGGGAAAGACGAACGATGCGCGCATGATGCGCAGGGCGCACTTAAAGACTTGCATAGCGTTTCCTCCTCAGTGAACGAGCGGAGAGCGCGAAGAAGATGAGCGCCATCACGAGCAAGATCGCAAGATGCCCGAACGTTTGAGCATAGGTGTCGTAATACATGGTCGCGTAGAAGGCTTGACATACTTGCACGACCGGGTTGATCACATCCAGCCAAGGAGCAGTTTGCGACACAGCATCGGCGAAGTCCATCGCGAAGGTGCCATAGAGCCCCGCAAAGAGAGAGGCCACGCACACGATTCCGGTCACAATGCCGCCCTTCGCCTGATCGGGCACTTTCGGAATAGCGGCGAGCGCGCATCCGAGCGCTGTGGCGCAGAGCGAGGCAACGAGGCAGATGAGGATGCAGATGCCCACCCGATCCCCAAAGTCAACGCCACCGATCACCACGAGGAACGCGAAGAGCACGAGCAGGCTCGCAAACGAGAGCAACCAGCTCGCAAGCAGCGTAACGAAAGCAGTCTTGCCATGCGAAAGCGCACCGAGCGAACGACGTGCCGCAAGAGCAGACGCATTCGCGCGGATCTGTTGGAACCCGATGAGCCCGATGCTGGCACCGAAGAACGCCGCCATGCCGAAGAGGGCGAAGTAGTAGCGCAGCGATTCACGCGGAGCATTGTCGGTGACGCTTGCACGCACAGTGGCTTCAACAGGGGCCATGAGCGTCTCGATGAACTCAGGGTTGGCAAGCGCTGCTGGATTCTTCTGCAAGGTCTCCTTGATCAGCGCCTCTTCGGCCACATAGCGATCCATGATCATCATGAGGATGGAAGGCTCCACCTCATACGCTTCAGAAGCGCTGGTGGCTTTTGCGAGCACGGTTTGCACCTCGCCATCGGCATACTGCACATAGCCTGCGTATTCATCGTCGGCTCCCAAGCTCTCGCGCACGAGCGCGGCGGCTTCTTCAGGCGAAGACACGTAGGTGATATTGAAGAGCGCATCGTCGCCTTCGCCGAGCGCTTCCATGAAGGTAGCGAACGCCTGCTCGCCGAACGCCTCTTCGTCGAAGACGCTTCCAACCTGAGCGCCTGCTTGCGCTGCTCGCGCAATGTTCTCGAAGGAGAGAGCGCTACGCTCTTCGCCCTTCGCTTGCTCTTCATCGACCACGACCACATTCACCGAAACCGCTTCCGCACGCTCATCGAGTGCGCCGAGCATCATCACGAACAGTGAACCGAGCACGATCGGAAAGACGAGCGTCCAGATGAGCACGCCGGGTACCCGTACGAGCTGAAGCAATGAGTATTTGAAACTAGCCCACATAACCGCCCTCAATCACGTAGCTCACGACCGGTGATCTCCAAGAACACATCGTTGAGCGTAGGCGGTTCAGCCCAAATGCGCCCAGGCTTGATGCGTGCTGCCGAAAGGGCATCGAGCACATCGGCCACATTGTGCTCAGCGTTCTCGCACACCACTTCCAGTCGGCCGCTTTCATACTCCACGCGTAGCGCATGCGGAAGTGAACGCAGCTTGATGAGCGCCGCTTCGGAAACGTCTGCTTCGATGATGATCTTCTCGCCTGCTGCAACGAGCGCTTTGAGCTCCTCGTTCGTGCCGCACGCGAGCGTGTGCCCTTTGTCCATGATCATGATGCGCGTGCAGATCTCTTCGACCTCTTCCATGTAGTGACTGGTGTAGACGATGGTCGACCCCTCGGCATTCATCTGTTTGATGCCATCGAGAATCGACGCGCGGCTCTGCGGATCGACCGCCACGGTAGGTTCATCGAGGAAGATGAGCTCAGGACGATGCGCGATGCCGCAAGCTATATTGAGGCGCCGCAAAAGACCCCCGGAAAGCTTCTTAGGACGCGCGCGGGTGTAATCTTCAAGCCCGACGAATTCGATGGCACGCTTCACCAACTGCTTGCGCTCTGCCGCATCTGAAACATACAAGCTGCAGAAGTAATCGATGTTCTGCTGCACGCTCAGCTCTTCGAACACCGCGATATTCTGCGGCACGATGCCGATGCGCCGTTTCAGGTCGTAGCGCGTCTGCGTCATAGGCTGGCCGAACAGGCAGATCTCGCCGCGATCGTAGGTGAGCAACTGCAAGATGCAATTGATCGCGGTCGTCTTTCCACTGCCGTTCGGTCCGAGCAAGCCGAAGATCTCGCCCGGTGCGATCTCGAGCGTGAAGTGATCGAGCGCCACCGCGCTTCCGTAACGTTTGACAAGGTCCTTGACGGATACGATCGGTTCCACGGGATTCCTCTTTCTTCCTACAAAAACGATAGCGCCTTCCTCACGCGAATAAGGCGCGAGGGCGCGGGACGTGCGAAGGAATGCTCATCTTGTGTATAAAAGCCACGTTCATCATATTCTCAAGCCGCAGCCCTTGAGAATATGACATTTGTCATCCATAGGAAGAATCCAAAGATGACCTGGCATTTTTTACAAAACTGAGAAGAACGCCACAAACGCTACAATAAGGGCATGAGAAATTTCGTCGATGAAATAGTGCTGGCTCTTCTCTGTTGTTTGTTCTCGCTTCTTGCAAGCAAGAGCGAGATCGCCATCGTGGGATTGCTCGCCACCGTAGTACTGATCTGCATCTGCGCCTACGCGAACAAGCTCGTGCGGATAAGTGCTCAAATCCTTTTCTGTCTCTGTGCGGCCGTGATCGGCGATGTCTTCTTCTACCTGCCCGCAGTGGTCTATCTTGCCTTGCACGAACGCTCGTGGCTCGTTCGCCTGATCTGGATCGCACCGCTTGTGGGCGTGATGGCCTTGAATGCTTCTGGCGTAACGGGGTCGTACGGCATCGGCCTGCAAGTGCAGGGGTCTCTTATTGCAGAAGGGCTTGCTGCGGCAGGGATAGCGGACGCTTTTGAAGTGGTGGTGGGCGTCGAAGTGCTCTTGTGCGCGATCGCAGTCGTTCTTGCGGTGCGCAACTTGCGCGAGACGAGCGAGCGCGAAGCATACCGTTTCGCTTATGACGATCTGCGCGAAGGCTATCTTTCGCTCATGCAGGCTGCTGGGCAAAATACCGAAGAGGACAATGAGACCGCGCGGCTGATCGCACATGAGGCAGAACGCTTCGCCGACTTGACTGAGCGCGAACTCAGCGTTGTTCGCCTCGTGGCGCAAGGGATGGACAATCGCGAGATCGCAAGCACGCTCTTTCTTTCCGAAGGGACCGTGCGCAATCACATCAGTTCGATCCTTTCCAAAAAGGCGCTCTCCAACCGCACGCAGATCGCGGTGCTCTACTACCGCGGCTAACAGGCGCGAACAGGGAGCGTCCTCTCGCTTCATAAGGCGCAGGCTTCGCCGATTCGTCGTTCCCACCAACCTGATTGAGCTAGTATAGCGAGCATGGAAAAAACGACTCGAACAGACCACCACGCGAACATCATGCAAGCGCAAGGGAGCACCGAAGCGGCAGTGCTTGCGAAGAAGACCACGAAAAGGAGCATGCTCTGCTTCGTACTGTTCGTTCTTCTTGGGTTTTCGCTCGGTTGTTCGGAGTTCGTGGTCATCGGCATCGAACCTGAGCTCGCCGAGAATTACCGCTGCTCGATCGCGCGCATTGGGGAGCTGATCAGCCTCTTTGCGCTCGCTTACGCTATCGCGACCCCGCTGCTCTCGATCTTCACTGGATCGTTTCGGCGCTCGACCATTCTGGTTGTCTACCTTGCGATCTTCGTGGTGAGCAACTTCGTTTCCGCCACCGCACCCACCTATGAAGTACTGCTCATCTCGCGTATCGTGATGGGCGCGGTCTCTGGTCCGCTGCTTGCCGTTGCCACCACCTACGTGCCTGACTTGCTGGGCGCACATCGTTCGTCGATCGGCATCTCGATCATCTATGCAGCCTTTTCGATCGCGCTCGTGCTCGCAACGAGCGCGGGACGCTTCATCGTCGAATACCTCACCTGGCAGGTGGCAATGGATGCCGCCTTCGTCTTCGCGCTCGTATCCGCCGTGCTGCTCACGATCTTCGTGCCACACGAAGCATCTCCGCACAAAGAAGGCTCCGCGCAAAAGCACTCCGCTCTCGCCTCTTTGCGCGAACAAGTGATTCTCTTCAAGGAACCGCCCATCATCTTCGGCGTGCTCCTCTTCACCTTCGGCGTAGGAGCGGTCTACACCTTCTATGGCTACGTAGCCCCCTACCTCGAAACCTACCTCGGATTCCCGCCAGCGCAATCAGGCCTTATCCTGCTCGTCTTCGGCATCATCTGCATCGTGTCCGATCTGATCTCGGGCGTGGTGGATGTACGCGCGGGCATGAAGCCCATTCCTGCGATGCTGTTCGCACTCGCGCTCGCCCTTTTTGCGCTCTGGCTCTGCAAGACGAATAGCGCACTTGCGCTCGTGCCCATCTTCCTTATTGCGCTGCTCATGTATAGCTTCTCGATCTCGTGCATCACGATGTTCATGGGCGTCGCACGCAAGCGCCATCCACGCGCGCTCGTACTTGCTGCCTCCATCGAGCCCACCTCGTTCAACATCGGCATCGCCTTCGGCACGCTCGTGGGAGGTCTTGTCGTGACCCACGCAGGACTTGGGGAAGTCGGTCTTGTTGGCGGCATATTAGGAGTGCTCTCTTGCATCTGCGCAGCGATCGCACGACGCTTCTGGCAGCGCATGCAGGATTCTTCGCCTGATCGCTCCTAACCTTCTGTCGGTTCCGTTACAGAACAGCGAACGCTTGGCATCGGATCGAGCTGTATGGCCCCACGCCCCCTCTGCGCCCTCTATGATGTGTTCACCGATCACGGTGACAGAAACAGCGTGCACGGTAAGCCCGCGATCTGCAAAGGCTCCTTTCCTGAAGCAACCTTTGCAGAAGCGAGCAAGAAACGGATGGACTTTAGAGTAAGGAGGTCATCATGGATTTCAAAGAGAAGATCAAAGAAGCAGCTGAAGACGTAAAAGAAGGTCTGGAGAAGGGTGCCGACAAGATCGGCGGCGCAGCGGAAACCCTCAAGGATAAAGTGGGCGAAGGCGCGCATGCTGCGGCTGATCGCGCCAAAGAGGCTGGTCAGGCCACTGCGGATAAGGCGAAAGAGGCGGCAACGGCCGTCGGAGATCGCGCTAGCGAAGCGAAGGATGCTGTTGTCGACAAGATCAACGAAGCGAAGAAGTAGCATCCTTGCGCAGACGCAGACGAGGCACAGAAACACAACTTCATACAGCATGATTTGAACAGGCGGTCCAAGGGGCTGCCTGTTCGTATGAGGAGCTTTAAGGGGAGCAGCTTGCAGTGCGCATTTTAGAGAGGAGCATGCTCTGCGGCGCGCATGGCCCCAAGCAGGCTCAAGACAGGTCTTTGCTATAATGTTCCCCAATCTTTTCTTGGACATTTTGTTCACAACCCTAAAAAAGGAGATGCCCATGCGCGTGCTCGTAGTGAATGCAGGAAGCTCTTCGCTCAAAAGCCAACTGATCGAAACTGATGGCAAGGTAACGCTGATGAAATGCCTTGCTGAAAAGGTTGGCACGCCAGGCGCATTCATGAACGTTTCGTTCGCCCCCGATTTCCAAAAGACCACCTATAACGTGGCTGATATGCCCGTGCAAGAATGCCTTGCCAAGCTGCTCGATATCCTGGTGGACGACCCCGAGTCTCCCATCAGCAGCCTTTCGCAGATCGATGCGATCGGCAACCGCGTGGTGGCCGGTGGCGAATACTTCACACGTTCGGTCATCATCGATGAGGCCGTGCGCGAAAAGCTTGCCATCTGCGAAGAGCTCGCACCGCTCCACAACCCTCCCGCCGATGCCTGCATCGACCTCATGCGCGAAGCGATGCCCAACACCCCGCAGGTCGCGGTCTTCGACACCGCTTTCCATGCGACCATGCCAGCGAAAGCCTACATGTACCCCCTGCCGCGTGAATACTACGAGAAGTACCGCATTCGCCGCTATGGCGCGCACGGAACGAGCCATCGTTATGCCGCACAGCAAGCCGCGAACTTGCTTGGACGACCCCTGCGCGACCTGGGCCTTATCACTTGCCATCTGGGCAACGGCGGCTCGATCACAGCAGTGAACCACGGCAAATCGATCGACACCTCCATGGGGTTCACCCCGCTCGAAGGATTGATGATGGGCACGCGCTCAGGTTCCATCGATCCGGCTATCGTTACGTACCTCATGCGCCGCGAGCACAAATCCTTCGACGAGATGGATGCGATCCTGAACAAGGAGAGCGGCATCTTGGGTGTATCGGGCGTATCGGCTGACATGCGCGATGTGCTTGCAGCTGCGGCAGCGGGCAACGAGCTTGCCGATCTTGCGATCGATATGTATGTCTACCGCATTCAGAAGGCCATCGGCGGCTACTACGCCGCCATGACGCGCACTGATGCGGTGGTCATGACCGCAGGCATTGGCGAGAACTCCGCTGAACTGCGCGAACGCATCTTCGCGGGCCTTGCTCACATGGGCATGATCCTCGACCACGAACGCAACGACGTTACTGGTCAGATCGGCGTGAACCGTATCATCTCGATCGACGATAGCCCGATCAAGATCTGCGTGGTCACCACCGATGAAGAGGTGCGTATCGCACGCGAGACCGACAATCTCGTCGGACAACTGAACGAATAGAGGCACTCCCCTGCTTCGCAGGAAAAGAGCGCTCGCGAGCTCCGTGCGTCCTTTCAAATACCGAATAAGAACCTCCACCCATCTATCGCGCTAAAGTCAAAAGTGCGCGCGATAATAAAACGAGCATAAGAGCGCGAGGAAGGAACCTAATGAACGACACCGCATCCCTTTTCGACACCGAAGCACTGCTTTCCGACGGGATCAAATCGACTCCTCCTTCCTTCGTTCGTAGCATCCTCAAAGCAGCATCCGACCCGAACGTGACCTCGTTCGCAGGTGGATTGCCCAATCCCATTTCGTTTCCCGAAGACGAACTTTTGAAATCGATGGAGCGCGTGGTGGCTGAGCAAGGCCCGAACGCCTTCCAGTATTCCTCGACCGCAGGCATCGATGAGCTCCGCCAATGGGTCGCCGATCGTTACAACAAGCGCTTCGGCACCGACTACGTGCTCGATGACGTGCTCATCACCACGGGCTCGCAGCAGATCCTTGACCTGCTCGGCAAGGTGCTGCTCGACAAGGGCGATGGCGTGATCGTGGAGAACCCCACCTACCTTGCTGCCATCCAGGCTTTCGCGCTTCAGCAACCGGTATTCCGCGGGGTCGAGCTCACGAGCGAAGGGCTCAACATCGACGAGCTGAACGCAGCACTCGATGCGGGTGCGAAGATGATCTACCTTATCCCGAACTTCCAGAATCCTACGGGCCTTACCTATACAGCCGAGAACCGCGAGCAGGTGCGCGAGGCCCTCTCGAAGCACAACATCGTGGTAGTTGAAGACGATCCTTATGGCGAATTGCGCTTCGAAGGTGAATCTCTGCCTTATATCGGTGCGACGAACCACCCGCATGGCGTGGTCATGGGGTCATTCTCCAAGACCGTTACGCCCGGTTTCCGCATGGGATATCTGCTCACGAAAGACCACGACCTCCTGCGCAACATCTCAACAGCAAAAGAGGCAGCTGACCTGCACACCAACGTGTTTGCGCAGTACGTCATCCATGACTACCTCATGCACAATGAGCTCGACGAGCACCTCACCAAGATCCGCGAACTCTATCGTAGCCAGGCACGTGCCATGGTCGATGCCATGAAGGAGTTCTTCCCCTATGGGGTCGAATTCACCATCCCGGAAGGCGGCATGTTCCTCTGGGTAACGCTTCCTGAAGGGATCTTCGCGATGGATCTGTTCGACAAAGCACTCGAGCAAAACGTCGCCTTCGTTCCTGGCGATCCGTTCTACGCGGAAGGCGGCAAGCGCTCCACGCTGCGCTTGAACTTCACGAACGCCGACGAGGAGACCATCCGCTCAGGCATCAAGCGCCTTGCTGAAGTGATCGAAGCCGAGCTCGCCTAGCTGCTCCTCCATCGTGCTCGCCCCCATGAGCCTACTTGAAACTAGAACATATGTTCGTTTGTGTGTTATACTGGGCGCGTGGACGAAACACCAAGAACATACTGCTGCATCGATTTGAAGAGCTTCTACGCCAGCGTAGAATGCGTTGACCGCAAGTGGGATCCGTTCGAGAAAAACCTCGTGGTCGCCGATCCTGAACGCACCGAAAAGACCATCTGCCTGGCCGTCTCCCCCGCCATGAAAGCGCTCGGAGTACCGGGGCGTTGTCGCGTGTTCGAGATCCCTGAAGGCATCGAGTACTTCATGGCGAAGCCGCGCATGCGCCTCTACATGGAGGTTTCGGCAAAGATCGTTTCGATCTACTTGCGCTTCGTGAGCGCTGCTGATCTGCATGTCTATTCGATCGACGAATGCTTCATCGACCTCACACCCTATCTTTCCCTCTACAAGACCAGCGCGAAAGCCCTCGTTGATCGCATGCGCGCTGCGGTCTATGAGGAAACGGGCATCACGGCCACTGCCGGCATCGGTCCGAACCTCTTCTTGGCAAAAGTGGCGCTCGATATTACTGCGAAGCACTGCAAAGACGGCATCGGCGTGCTGGACGAAGAGAGCTTCAAGCAGCACATCTGGCATCACCGTCCCATCACCGATATCTGGCAGATCGGACGCGGTATCGCTACGCGGCTCGCGCGCTTTGGCATTCGCGATCTTGAAGGGGTGGCCCACGCTGATATCGATCTGCTCTACCGAGAGTTCGGCGTGAATGCCGAATACTTGATCGACCACGCCTGGGGACTTGAACCCTGCACGATCGCCGAGATCAAAGCCTACGAACCTGAGAGCACCTCATTCGGCAATGGCCAGGTGCTCCCGTGCGACTACACCTTCGATGAGGCACGCATGGTGCTGCGCGAGATGGTCGACGAAACTGCACTGGAGCTCGTAGACAAGCAGGTGGTCGCAAGTTCCGTGCACCTCTATATTGGCTATAAGAAGGATGATGGAAAGAAGCGCTCCCAAGAAAGCAGCAGTCTGACTTCGAAAGAGCGCACTGAGGCGAGCGAAGGCATACGTGGCGGATCGCACACGAGCGTAAGCCACAAGCTTGGCTTTTCGACCAATTCCTTCAAAGAACTCCTGCACATATTCGACGAGCTGTACTGCCAGCGCGTGCGGCACGATTTGCCCATTCGGCGCATCAACATCAGCTGCGGAAACCTCGAGCCCGAAGAATACGCCACGCACACGCTCTTCAGCAACATCGAAGCCGAGGAAGAAGAACGCGCACAACAGGACGCGCTGCTTGCGATAAAGCAGAGATTCGGCAAGGGCGCGGTCATGCGCGGTACTTCGTACAAGGAAAAAGCACGCGGACTTGAGCGCACGCATCTCGTAGGAGGACATAATGCCTAACGAACTGCCCTATAGCGCGCGCAACAGCGCCCATCCAGAACGCTACATCTTAGGCAAGCCCCACCCCGATCGCGCGCGTCAATTCAAACCCTTTGCCGCCCTGCGTGGGTATGAAGAATTGATCGAACACGTTATGGCAGAAGCAAACGAGCCCCACGATTTCGCGGAGCTCGAAGAATCTTGCTAAAGGCGACAAACTGCCCGGTAGTTTGTCATCAATCGTGCTTGCGCGAACGCATGAGGTAGAAGCCTAACAGCACCAGTGCAACAAGCGCGGTAGCTCCTGAGACCCAAGCGATGATCGGCACACCATCACCTGTCTCTGCGAGATTATCTGCCTCATAGAGGCTATCCCGATAGTCTGCAAGCGCTTGGTTAGCCTGCTCCTTGCTCACGGGGTTCGCAAGCATCTCGTCGGTAACATCAAGCTCACCGCGATCGACCTCGTTGCCCAAGAAATCATCCTTGGATTCATCGTCGTCGGTCACGCCATCGGGCAAGGTGGAACTGATGTCATCCTTGTCAAAGGTGCCATCGGAAGGCAGATCGGGTGCAGGCGTGCCGGCGCCAGAATCGCCGCTGCCATTGTCTCCTGAATCAGTGCCGTTATCTCCACTGCCGGTATCTCCGCTACCTGTGTCGCCCTCATCTGCTGGTGGGATGATATCGTCAGGCACCTCAAGATCGTCAGGAAGCGTTGATGAAGTAGGGGTATAGAGCACGTTGATCACGTTGTTATCCGGATCAGTGCCCAGGCGAATCTCAGCCGGATAGGTATCGATCACATACATATCATCGAGCTTGTATTCGTAGGCATCGCCTTCAACGAGCTTGTCGAAACGCTGATTATCGAACGTCTCTGAACCCATCTTGATGAATTCAACATCATCGGGTACCAATGCTTCCGACCACGTATCAGCACTAAGATCAGCGCCGGTCATCACATAGTAGTTGACCGTGTATTCGCTGTTCCACTTCTTGATATAGATCAAATCGAAGGTGTTCTTGTTCGGGTCAGTCGTAACCGTAAGGTTCAGCGGCCAACCATCAAAGAAGAAATGTCCGGGAATATCGACAACATAATTCCAGGCATTGAGCACCTCGCCCTCTTTCAGGCCCGTGAGGACGCGCGTTCCCAGCACGCGGCGGCCCATTTCGTCAATGACCGCATCTGGCTCGTCATCGTAGTTCATGTATTCAAGATAACGAATGGTAACCGTGCAATCATCGCTGGGCGTGGTAGCTGCGGGGTTATCCTGTGCATTCTGCTCGTTTTCCTTTTCGAGCGTTGCAATGTTGGCATCGCTCAAATTGCCCGTAGCCGTGAGGTCTTGTTCACCTTGCTGCTCGTTCGCAGCGCGCTCTTCGATGATCGCTTCGACCTCTTCGATCGCTTGGTCACGCTGAGCAGCAACTTCTTCGATCACCTCGAGCGTTTCCGCGGATTCGGTATTTTCCGCCGAAGCCAAGAGCGGGCTTGAAAAAGCAAAGCAGACCGAAAGAGCGACGGCGCTGATCGCAAGAAGCGATGCGACGATGAACGAATGCTTATAGGTTCCTATTGCTTTACGAATCATATCTCATACTCCTTTCGGAGCTCTTACACACCAATAATGATGTGACAAACAGTACTATCTTTGCTTTGCGTTCGTTGCATGAATCGCAAAACGTGGCGAACATGTTATAGAGCGGACATAAAGAGTACAAGTGCCGTAAGAAAACTCGCAATCTCTCCATGTTTTGCACGCAAGATGCAGACAAAACCAAAAAAGCATTGCGCGTTCACCTACAACAAACGATGAAGCACACGAGATATGACGAAGCGCTGCGTTTAGCCGAGCCCGAACCACAGCGCGAACTTCGGCGCATAGCCCATCACGAAGATGATCCCGATCAGGATCGGCACGCCGAACGTGAGCCAATAGCGAGACCAGCGCGGGAATTTGATGCCTTCACCGACATCGGCAGCTTTGAGGAAATTATCCCAGCCCCATCCACTGCGCGTAACGCAGAAGATCACATAGAGCAAACTACCCAGTGGCAACAGGTTGTTGGATACGATGAAATCTTCGATCGACTGGATATCGCCGATGCCAGGGATCCCCACACCTGACCACACATTGAAGCCAAGCGCACACGGAATGCTCAAAACCGTCACAAGCAAGGCGGTGCGGGCGATCGCTTGCGAGCGCGATACGTTCCAGCGCTCCATCGTGAACGTGATGAGGCACTCGAACACCGCAATGATGGTCGAGAGCGCAGCGAAGCTCATGAACACGAAGAACAGCGTTCCCCAAACCTGACCGAAGGGCATCTGCTCGAATACATTTGGCAAGGTAACGAACACGAGCGCTGGCCCCTGATCAGGAGCAACAGCGAACGCGAAGCACGCAGGAAAGATGATGAGGCCCGCCACGATCGCCACGAACGTATCGAGACCGCAGATGCGCAGCGCTTCGCCCGTGAGCGCGCGATCGTTGCCAATGCGCGAACCGAACACTTCCATGGCGCCAATGCCGAGCGAGAGCGTGAAGAACGCCTGGCCCATAGCCGCATACACGACTTCACCGAAGTGCCCGATGCCACCACCGAACATCTTCTCGAAATCGGGAATGAGATAGAATTCGAGGCCTGCCCCTGCCCCTGGCAGCGTAACCGAGCGAAACACGAGCGCCACCATCACGAACAACAGGCAGATCATCATGATCTTCGTGATGCGCTCGACGCCCTTCTGCAGACCGAGGCTGCACACGAGAAAGCCAATCACGATGACCGCGAGCATCCAACCGAGCATTTCGGTAGGGCTGCCGAGCATCGCAGAGAACACGCCTGCGACCCCTTCGACGCTTTGACCGACGAACTCGCCGGTGGCCATCTTCGCCATGTAAGCGAGCATCCAGCCACACACAACGGTGTAGAACATCATCAGGATCATGCAGCCGATATACGCCCACCAACTGAACCAGTTCCATTTACCTGAAGGCTGCAAGCGTTCGAAGGCACGCGCGCAACTGCGCTGGCTCGCACGGCCGATCGCGAATTCCATGATCATGACAGGAAGGCCAAGGATCACAAGGAAGATCAAATAGAGCAGGATAAAAGCTGCGCCACCATATTCGCCAGCAATATAAGGAAAACGCCAAACGTTGCCGAGCCCGATCGCACACCCTGCGCTGATGAGAATGAAGCCAAGACGCGAAGCGAAGTGCTCACGTCCGCCGTTTGAGGGAACGGTGCCTTGAGATTCTTTGATTGCCATGAACATCCTTTGACGCGAAAAACCGACGCGCAAGATTACGCAGTACGATTGTGCGCGAAAATGCGCTCACCTGCCCGAAGAATTCGCTCGTTGGCTAGCTAACCCATTTCTTCAGCATACGAACGAGCGTTTCGATCTCGAGCGGCTTCGACATATGATCGTTCATGCCAGCACTGCGCGCATGACGCACATCTTCAGCGAAGGCATCGGCTGAAAGCGCAACGATCGGGATCTGACCCATATCGGGGCGCTTATCAGCTTGAGCGCGAATGGCCGAAGCTGCTTCATGGCCGTTCATGACCGGCATCTGGATATCCATGAGCACGATGTCGTAATAGCCCGGTTCATGCTCGAGCAACATATCGAGCGCGAGCTTGCCGTTCTCGGCATGCTCGACGGCCGCGCCCGTCATCTCGACCAGCTCACGGGCGATCTCGGCTGCCATGGGGTTATCTTCGGTGAGCAGAACGCGCTTGCCTTGGAACGCAAGCTCTTCGAGCATCGCCTTCTCATCGATCACGCTCTTCATCTCGCCCACGAGCAGCTCTTTCATCACTTGCACCAAACGAGAACGGAACAGCGGCTTGGAGATGAAGGCATCAACGCCTACCTGGCGTGCTTCTTGTTCGATCATCGACCAATCGTAAGCGGAAAGGATGATGATCGGCACTGCCTCATTCGTTGCCTCGCGAATATGCTTGGCAGCTTCAAGACCGCTCATGCCCGGCATGCGCCAATCAAGGATGACCACGCGATACGGATCGTTATCGAGCCTGCTCTTGACCGCTTCGATGCCTGCCGGACCCGAGAGGCGGAATTCAGACTTCATGCCAATATCGTCGAGCAGGATGCAGGCACCTTCGCAGGCAACTTCATCGTCGTCGACGACCAGGACAGGGATTCCTTCAAGATCGCTCAGGTCTTCCTGCTCGGCATCGCGCAATTTCATGTGAACCATAACGGTGAAGGTGGTGCCTTCGCCCTCTTTCGATTCGACATCGATCGTGCCGCTCATAAGGCTGACCACGCTCTTTACGATAGCCATGCCAAGGCCCGTACCTTCGACCTTCGTGGTACGCGAATCGTTCGCGCGAGAGAAAGGCTCGAAGAGGCGCTTCATGAATTCTTCGCTCATGCCGCATCCGGTGTCGCTGAACTCGAACTCGTAGCACGCACTGGATTGGATCGAGCTCGGAAGCTCGGTGATACGCAGCCCGATGGTGCCCCCTTCTGGCGTGAACTTGACCGAGTTGCCCATGATGTTCACGAACACCTGCTGCAAACGGGTGGGATCGCCCAGAACATGCTCGTGCTTGATATCGACAAGCTCAACTTTGAGCTCCTGGTGCTTGGCTGCGATCTGGGGGTTCATCATAGTGATGAGGTTCTCGATCGACTCGGAGAGGTCGAAGGGCTCTTCTGCCAGATCGATCGAGCCTGATTCGATCTTAGCCATATCGAGCACTTCGTTGATCAAGCCAAGCAGATGGCGCGAAGCCGACGTGATGTTCGTAAGGCATTCACGCACGCGCTCAGGATCATTGACATGCATACCTGCGATAGCGGTAAGACCCATGATGGAGTTCATAGGGGTACGGATGTCATGCGACATTGAATTGAGGAAGTCGCTCTTAGCCTGCGAAGCATGCTCAGCTGCTTTGAATGCATCTTCGAGTGCGATATGCGCACGCAGTTCTTCCGCCTTCGCATCCGTAACGTCTTGGATGGCTACGAGCACACTGGTCGGCTTGCCTTGTGCATCGCGTGCAAGACAGAGGATCGAGGCCTGATACCAGCACGGATTCTCTCGATCGTTCGTACGCCATTCCTCTTGGATGAAGCGTACACCTGGAGTGAGAATGCTGGCGATATTGTCCTTGTCGAATTTCTCGTGAGCATCAGTTGAGAGCGAATTCTTATCGATGATCTTGTCGAAGAACTGACGCAGGTCAGACGCATTGCCCCGCGGCGGAATGCTCTTCTGCTGACTATCGTTCTTCAAGAATTCGTAGGTGTGTTTCTCAAGATCGACCGTGAAAAGGCTATCGAACAGATTGGTCGAGGCGTCGATGATGCGCGTAGCTTCCTGGCGCTCGAGCAGCAGCTCTTGGTTCTCACGACGAGCTTGCATGGTAAGCACCACGATCACCACGATCGCCGCAAGGAGCACGCCTCCTACTAGGATGAAGCCCGACGTGTTTGCACGAAGGAGCATTTCATTGGTGATGCTTGCGGGGAACGAACGCACGAGCATCCAATCGAAATCGGGAAGTTTCGTGACGAACGTATTGCCCGTGCCTTCGGAAGTGTCATACGTGAAGCTGACCGTGTTGCCTTCTGCGATATCAACATCGAGCACTGCAAGCTGTTCTTCGTTAAGCCCGCGCGCGATGAATATCTCATCGATATCGCGCGCATCTGGCTTCACCGAGCCCGCCATCGCTACCATCGTGCCATCGCGCTCGCAAAGATAGGTAGGGGTGGACTGTCCGTAGAACTCGGTGGTCATAACCTCCGTGAGCGATTCTTCGCGGAGCACCGAAGCCATGATGCCGATCACTTCATTATCCAAAACAACCGGTGCATAGAAGACGACGGCGTTTTGACCATCGAAGATCGTACTATCGACATAGCACATACCGCTCTTACCCTGCACACCTTCGATATAGTATTCACGGTCGGTCGCATCGGCAGTGGAGCCATCGTTGTTATATGCCGTACCCTGCGCATCGATGAAGAAAGTATGGTCGAACTGGGCATTATCGAGGATGGTTGCCGCAGTACGCGGATTGAAGCCCTCGTCGCTGATCGCATCTCCATACACCACCGCTGCCGTCTGCACGCTCTGCAGTGAAGAGGAGAACGTGTCGTTCACGCGACGCACCGTTTGATTGGTGGAGGTTTCGAGGTACTGCGTATTCTGGTCGATGATGCGCTGAGTGTTCACGTTCATGAAAACAACGAGCGCAACGACCACGACCACGACAGCGGCACAGACGGTGATGATAAGATTGCGCGTCTTATTCTTTGGTTTTGTGCTTTCCATGGGAACCCTATCTTATGAAAATATATGGTATATATGCAGCTCAACGGTTACTTTTCACCCCTGAACCGCACTGCTTTGGTGCAGGTATGAAGATGCTCGTAATTATACACTAAGCCGCTTTGAACTACCGCTTTCAACTCCACTTTCATGCCCGCATGCAAGAAAGTTCACGAACCCTTCAACTTAAAAGATGACAAACTACCCACAGCTTCGAGCGATGAGGGATGGCAGCTCGTCGGGCGCCCTACAATGGATTTGCAAACAACCAAAGTGGCCTTGGGTTCAGGCGCTTTGAAGACGGAACATAGCGTGAACAGTATGAGTGAAACGCCGAAACATATCGCGATCATTACGGGCGCTTCGAGCGGACTCGGGCTCGAATTCGTGCGCCAGCTCGATGTGCGCTCGAGCGTGACCCACGCCGATGTTGGCGTGCATCACATCGATGAATTCTGGCTGGTGGCGCGCAACACTGCGAAGCTCGAAGCGATTGCCGCTGATCTGCGCACTCCTGCGCGCGCGGTTTCAGCTGACCTTTCGAAACAGGAAGACATCGATCGCATCGAAGCGGATCTGGGTGAAGCGAACGGCGTGGTTACCTATCTGGTAAATTGTGCGGGCTTTGGCAGGTTCGGATCGTGGAAAGATATCGCCAACGACGATGCAACCGCGATGATCAATCTTGACGCCCGCGCGGTGGTGGCGCTCACGCGCGCCTGCTTGCCACACATGGAGCGCGGCTCACGCATCATCGAAGTTGCCTCAGCTGCTGCATTCTACCCGCTGCCTTATATGAATGTCTATGCAGCATCGAAGGCATTCGTGTTGCGCTACACCCGCGCACTACGCTGGGAGCTGCACGGCAGCGGCATCACCGTAACGGCACTCTGCCCCACCTGGGTGAAGACCGGCTTCGAGGCGCAAGCACGCAAGAGTAAAGATGCGCACGCCGTGAACCACTTGCTCTTCGCCCAAAACGCCTCGACCGTAGTGTCGCGGGCGCTGTTCATGAACCGCATGCATGCTGCCGTTGCCTGCTGCAGCATTCCCTCATTTTGTCTGCGCATCATCGGCAAGATCGTGCCGAATTGCATCACCATGTGGGGCTGGAACCTCATCCGCCGTCTCTAAAGATGACGAACTGCCCAGTCGTTCGTCATCTTTTTTTGGTTCGCTCAGCGCCGAGCGCGAGACACGAGGTTCCCCGCTTCCCTGCTCAAGAACCTGCATTTTTGCAGGTTCTTTCGTGCGTCGCTGCTTTGCTCGGGTTTTATTACTAACGAATTTAGTCGGCAAAGAGTCACCTCGTTGCCTTGCCCTCTCCGCTGATTGAACACAAAAGTGAGCAAGATAACGATTTAACGCACGCGAAACAATCGCGCAATATTGGCGACACAGAGCTTCCGTAAGGTAGTAGCACCTTAAAACATGCGAAAAGGGGTACTACATGAGAAGCGAAGCAACATGCGCACACGCGCATCCTTGCGAACCTACCTGCGCAGAACAAAGCGCGCAGCGATCCGCCCAACAGGCTCAAACGCACTTGTCTCAAGCAGCAACGCCACAGCCCAGCATGTATCGCAGCTCGTTCGAACACGATGCATGCGGCATTGGCGCGCTCGCCAACATCAAAGGCGTGCGTTCCCATCAGATGGTGGACGATGCGCTTTCTGTACTCGTAAACTTGGAGCATCGTGGCGGCGTTGGCCTGGAGCGCAACACGGGAGATGGCGCCGGCATCCTGCTGCAGATCCCGCACCGTTTCTTCCGTAAGGAAGCACAAAAGTGCGGCAGCCTGCTGCCTGACGAAGGCGATTATGGCGTGGCCATGCTCTTCCTCCCCACCGACGAACACGGCATAGCCGAAGCTATGCGCATCTTCGAAGATGGCTGCATCGAAGAGGGCATCCCGCTGCTCTTCTGGCGCGATGTGCCAATCGACCCCCACGACCTAGGCCAAGCCGCGCTCGATTGCATGCCCACCATCAAGCAGGCATTCCTCGGTCGTCCTGCCGATTGCGAAACGAATGAAGATTTCGAACGTCGCTTATATATAGGTAGGCGCACCATCGAAAAGCGCGCGAAGGAAACGCAGAGCCTAGACGACAAGACCTTCTACGTCTGCTCGATGAGCGCTCGCACGATCGTGTACAAGGGCATGCTCGTCTCCACGCAGATGCGCGGTTTCTTCAAGGACTTGGATGATGCCTCTTGCGAAACTGCCATCGCGCTCGTGCATTCGCGCTACTCCACCAACACCACGCCTTCGTGGGAGCGCGCGCACCCCAATCGTTACATGGTGCACAACGGCGAGATCAACACGCTGCGCTGCAACGTGAACTGGACGCTCGCCCGCGAGCCGCACCTCTATTCGCCGGTCATGGGCCCTTCGCTCGAGAAGGTGCTGCCCGTGTTCAACGGCGAAGGCTCCGACTCGGCCATGCTCGATAACATGCTCGAATTCATCACCATGAACGGCCGCAGCTTGCCGCGTGCCATCTCGATGCTGCTGCCCGAGCCATGGGACAAGAACCCCACGCTCTCAAAGAAGCGCAGCGCCTGGGGCGAATATCAATCCATGCTCACGGAAGCCTGGGAAGGCCCCGCAGCTATCGCGTTCACCGATGGGATCATCATGGGCGCCGTGCTCGACCGCAATGGCTTGCGCCCCGCGCGCTATTACGTGACCTCCGACGATCGGCTCATTCTCTCCAGTGAAGCCGGTACGCTTGATGTCGACCCAGCGAAGATCCTGATCGCAGGCAGTTTAGGGCCCGGTCAGATGCTTATCGTCGACCCGCGCGAAGGGCGCGTGATCTTCGATGACGAGATCAAGGATGACCTGGCGAACCAAGCACCCTATCTCGACTGGATCAACGCCGAGACCCACACGCTCGACTCTCTCATCGCCAAAGCGGCAGAACCGCTCGAGGCTACCCTCGATGAAGGCATGGCCTTGAGCACTCGACAGGCTATACATGGTTACTTCTTCGACGATATCGAGGAAGCGATCATCCCTATGGCGGAAAAGGCAAAGGCGCCGTTGGCGTCGATGGGCGCGGATACCCCTCTCGCATGTTTATCGGAACATCCGCGCCGCTTTTTCCATTACTTCAACCAACTCTTCGCGCAGGTCACGAATCCCCCAATCGACGCGCTGCGCGAATCGCACCTCACCTCCACGCTGCTCTATCTCGGCAACCACGGCAACCTGCTCGAAGACGCTCGCACGAACTGCCGCCTGGTGCGACTCGATACGCCGCTGCTTACCCGCGATGCCTTCGAAGCGCTTGCCTCCATGGATGAGAAGGGCTTCAAGGGGGCGAAGATCTATGCGTCCTACGAAGCTCGGACCGATAACGAACACGCGCTGGCAGATGCCGTGAATCGCCTGTGCGAACAGGCCGAAGAGCTGGTGCGCGATGGCGTGAGCATCCTTGCGATCTCTGATCGAGTAGGCGAAGGCGAGGTGCCGATGCCTTCGCTGCTAGCCGTTTCGAGCGTTCACAACCACCTGCTGCGTTGCGGCCTGCGCACGCAGGCGGACCTGATCGTGGAATGCGGCGACGCGATCACCGCGCACGATTTCGCCACGCTGGTGGGCTATTCCGCATCCGGCATCTATCCCTATCTTGCTCACGATACGATCGCTTCGCTGGCCGAGCGCAGCGTGCTTGCGCTCGATGCCGAAACAGGCATCGCGAACTACAATGCCGCCATCCTCTCTGGCATCGTTTCGATCATGTCGAAGATGGGTATCTCGACCATGCAGGGCTACCACGCCGCACAGATCTTCGAAGCGGTCGGTCTTGCGAGCGAACTCATCGATGCGCACTTCACCGGCACGGTCAGCCGCATTGGCGGTCTTTCGATCGATGATCTGCAGCATGAATGCGACCTGCACTACGCTCAGGCGCTCGAACAACGCACGTCTCCCGCGCCTGATCAGCTTCCTTCATCAGGTATTACCACCTGGCGTCCCCGCGGCGAAGAACACCTGATCACACCTCAGGTCATCACGCTCTTGCAACGTGCGGTGCGCGCAAACGACCCCGAACTCTTCGCTGCCTACAGCGAAGCGGTCCACCAGCCGGGGCGCGCCATCGTGCTGCGCGATTTGCTCGAGTTCGTCTCCACCCGCCCCTCCATTCCGCTTTCGGAAGTCGAGCCCGCAAGCGAGATCGTCAAGCGCTTCAACACCGGCGCGATGAGCTACGGCTCCATCTCGAAAGAAGCGCACGAATGCTTGGCTATCGCCATGAACCGCATCGGCGGCCGCTCGAATTCTGGCGAAGGCGGCGAGAACCCCGCGCGCGAGACCCCGCTTCCCAATGGAGATTCCAAGCGCAGCGCCATCAAGCAGATCGCTTCAGGGCGCTTCGGCGTGACGAGCCGCTACCTCATGAGCGCCGACGAGCTCCAGATCAAGCTCGCGCAAGGTGCTAAGCCCGGCGAAGGCGGTCACCTGCCCAGCGGTAAGGTGTGGCCGTGGATCGCGCGTACCCGTCGCTCCACACCGGGCATCGGCCTTATCTCGCCGCCGCCGCATCACGACATCTATTCGATCGAGGACCTGGCCGAGCTCATCTTCGATCTGAAGAACGCCAACCCCAGAGCGCGCGTATCGGTCAAGCTCGTTTCCGAAACGGGCGTGGGCACGATCGCAACCGGCGTTGCCAAGGGCGGTGCTAACAAGATCCTCATCTCCGGTTCGAACGGTGGCACAGGTGCAGCCCCGCGCGATTCGATCCATCATGCAGGCCTGCCGCTCGAGATGGGCCTGGCCGAAACGCAACAAACCCTGCTGCAAAACGGTCTGCGCAGCCGCATCGTGCTCGAAGCCGATGGCAAGTTGATGGATGGTCGCGATGTGGCGATCGCCTGCCTCTTGGGCGCCGAAGAATTCGGGTTCGCCACCATGCCGCTCATCGCGATGGGCTGCTTGATGCAGCGCGATTGCCAGCAAGATACCTGCCCAGTGGGCATCGCCACGCAAAACCGCGAGTTGCGGGCGTGCTTCTGCGGCAAGCCGGAATACGTGGTGAACTACATGATGATGGTGGCCGAGCAAACACGCGAGATCATGGCCGAGCTTGGGTTCGCCACGATCGACGAGATGGTGGGCCAGGTGGAATGCCTGCGTCAGACGCACGATGCGCGCAGCTGGAAGGCCAACTTGGTCGATCTTTCGGCGCTGCTCGTGAAGCCTGAGGTCGAATTCGGCCGCGCGATCCCGATGGCGCACTGCCCGCACTTCCTCACCGAAGCGCAGGCACCCAACACGCTGCCCGAAACACTCGATGCGACGCTGTTCATCCCCTATACCGAAAGCGCCCGCGAACACCTCGAGCCCATCCGCTTCCACGCCGATATCTCGAACGTGAATCGCTGCGTGGGCACGATGCTCGGCTCGCAGGTGACCGCACGCCATCCTGAAGGCCTGCCCGCAGGCTCGATCGAGATCGATTGCGCGGGTTCGGGCGGCATGAGCTTCGGCGCCTTCCTGCCGCAAGGCATCACGCTGAAGGTAGCGGGAGACACCAACGACTACTTCGGCAAGGGGCTTTCCGGTGGTACGCTCGCGCTCACCCCGCCGGCGAACGCGACCTATCGCCCCGAAGAGAACATCCTGGTGGGCAACGTTGCTTTCTACGGCGCAACTGCAGGCCAGGGCTTCGTGAACGGCCTTGCGGGCCAGCGCTTCGGTGCGCGCAATTCAGGAGCCGAGCTGGTAGTGGAAGGCGTAGGCGAAAACGGCTGCGAATACATGACCGGTGGCGAGGTACTGGTGCTGGGCGAAGTGGGGCTCAACTTCGCCGCAGGCATGTCGGGCGGCATCGCGTATGTCTACGACGAGACGAAGACGCTGAAGAGCCACTGCAACTTGGAACTGGTCGAGCTCGCAAGCCCAAATGAAGCCGATATCGCGCGCATTCGCGAGTTGCTCGAAGCGCATGTGGAAGCAACGGCAAGCCCGCTGGGCGTGATGATGCTCTACCAATTCGACGATATCAAAACGCACTTCACCAAGGTGATCCCGATCGAATACGCCAAGATGCTCGATTTGATCACCGAATACGAAGCACAAGGTCACACGCACGAAGAGGCGCAAGAGCTGGCCTTCGAGATCACGAAGATGGGAGCATAGCCATGGGACGAGTTGGAGCTTTCTTACATGCGGAACGCGTCGGTCATGGCCTGCGTCCTGCTTCCGAATCGCTGAACGATTTCGAGGAGTTCGCACTTCCGCTCACGCTTGAAGAACAGTGCGAACAGGCGAGCCGCTGCATGAATTGCGGCGTGGCGTTCTGTCAGACCGGCGTGGCGTTAGGCGATTCACTGCATGCAGTGGGGTGTCCGCTGCACAACCTGATCCCTGAGACGAACGATCTGCTCTACCAGCATCGTTTCGAGGACGCGGTGGCACGCGTGGCGCTCACGAACCCCTTCCCCGAATTCACCGGGCGCGTGTGTCCGGCCCCTTGCGAAGTGGCCTGCAACTTAGGGCTGCATAAGGCGCCGGTCACGATCAACGATAACGAACGCGCGCTTTCTGATATCGCCTGGGAAAACGGTATCGATCCGCTTCCCGCCCCTGCCGCCGATGCGCCGCTTGCAAGCGTGATCGGCTCGGGGCCAGCGGGTCTGGCATGCGCCTGGGAGATGGCGCGACGCGGATGGCGCGTGCGCATCTACGAACAGGCCGATCGTCCTGGTGGCCTGCTCATGTATGGCATTCCCAACATGAAGCTTCCGAAGTGGATCATCGAGCGTCGGGTGAACTTGATGCGTGAGAGCGGCATCGAATTTAACTGTGGCGTTGATGCGTGTGCCTGCGCGGACGCGATCGCTGCTGAATCTGATGCAGTGGTGATCGCAACGGGTGCGAACGTTGCGCGCGATATTGCGCTGCCGGGGCGCGAACTTTCTGGCATTCATTTCGCTCTCGAGTATCTTTCAGAGGTAGCGAGCGCCTATCTCGATGAACGCGACTACACCATCAGCGCTGAAGGCAAGGATGTGGTCGTAATCGGCGGCGGCGATACCGGAAACGACTGCGTTGCCTGCGCGCTGCGCCAAGGAGCGGCGAGCGTGACCCAGGTGATCCGTGCTCAGCGCGCGCCAGAGACCTGCGATGCTCAAGCGGTATGGCCAGCTGAGCGCGTAGTCTTCTCGCAAGGTTACGGCCAGCGGGAAGCGAGCGAACGCTTCGGCGAAGACCCCCGCATCTTCTCGACCGATACGATCGCCTTCAGTGGTGGCGAAGGCGCTGAAGCGGGCTCGGTTGCCCACGTGCATGTGCAGGATCTTTCTTACGATGGGGGTCGCCATCTGGTCGAAGGCACGGAAGCTACCATCCCTGCGCAGCTCGTACTGATCGCCAAGGGCTTCACTGGCGCGAATCCTGCCGTATTCGAAGCCTTCGATGTTTCGCTGCCCGAGCGCAGTGGTGCACACTGCCTGCGCGAAGCCGACCCAGCGAACAACAAGCCTGCCATCTTCGCTGCGGGTGATGCACGCCTTGGTTCGACGCTCGTGGTGAACGCAATCGCCGACGCACTCGCCTGCACCCGCGAGATCGTAAAAAGATGACAAACTACCCGGTCGTTCGACACCTTTTTGGGTGTTGCTACCGCGATGACAAACTACCCGGGCGTTTGTCACCTTGTCTCAAATTCTTCGGCATCCCTTGAGTGTGCTAGGGGTCGGGTAATTCGACACATCAAAAATGTGTCGAATTACCCGACCCCTAGCACACGCCCCTTGTTCTCTACCAAGGTGACAAACGACCAGATAGCTTTGTCATCTGTGCGGACCTTCTCGGCAAAGCTTGCATCGGACATGCTCGATCAGCGGAGAGGGTGAAGCAGCGAGGTGACTCTTCGCCGACTAAATTCATTATTAATATTCCGAGAGTAGCGAATCGTGCGGGTCCTATACCTACCTTAAGCTGCGGTAATGCGCATCGGTCATGAACAAATGGCGCATTACCCTTGCCGTTTTGGGCCATTTCTCCTCGTCGCGGCGGACGCGGAACAGGTACACGAGCTAGTTCAGGTAGGACTGGAGGTTGCCCTTCTTCATCCCGGGGAAGCGGAAGAGGTAGCGCCTAAGCCACGAGCACAGGTTGTTCACGAGCTCCATCGCCTCCAGGTACGCAGGATCCTTCGCATCCGCCTTACGCCTCGTCGGTGCACTTGGCGGCCTTCACGAGGCTTTTGTGGGCCTTCTCCTTGTCGTGGTCGATGAGCGAGCCGGGCGCTATGTGCGTCAGCAGCGCGTCCCTGATGCGCTTCGAGGAGGGCTTGCCGTGGCCGCATATGACTACGACGGCATTCTTGAAGGCGTTGGCCATGGCGAATCCCCATCGCCCAGGTGACGGCCACGCGATCGGGAATGCCCGTCTCCAAACGCAGGATTGGGCGACCGCTGGGCCTACTCGTGCATCGGAAGGCCCTTGGTCAGGCGATCAACCGGGTTCTTCTTTCCCCACAGGGCGACCCCGACCAGGTTCAGGTCCGAGGTGACGTGCTTTGCCACCTCAGCGCGGTTGTCCTCGTCGTTGTATGTGTCAAATAGTTCCTCGGTGTAGATGGCGCATGCGATGTCATCGCGAGTGCTGGCCTTCCGCACGAGCTCAGAAAGCTGCCCGGCATTGGCGGAGTGGATGAGGATGGGCTGCTGCGACATGGGCAGGTACTCCACGCCGCTGCCGTCGACATACGGTAGCCCGACGATACCCTGTGTTCCCGCGATGCCGCTCATCAGGAAGGCGCACACGTTGAGCTCTTGCCAGGGGGCCAATCCCTCGCGCAGGATGACCTTGATCTTCGTGTCGAATGACATTCTCCTTCACCTCACTTCGGGCGCTAGACGTACTTTTCCAGGGCATAGTCGCCGCGGGCATATCCGCCGTAGTCCTCCAAGAAGACACGCTGGAATCCGTGGCTCTCGTAAATGTGGATGGCTGTAGAGAGCGAGCTGTTCGTGAGCATGTAGATGCGCTTCGCACCGTGCTGCTCTGCCCAATCCACGCACGCCTCGAAGACGGCCTTGCCGTAGCCCTTGTGCGGCCGGTCGGGAGCGGATCCGAGCTTAGCTATCTCCCATTCACCTTCGCCGCGATCGATGGCCATGCAGGTGGCGAGGGCCGCGCCGTCGGCTTCGTCGACCGCGAAGAAGACCATGCCGCCCTTGGCGATTTCGTCTTCAACATGGTCGAACTCGTCTCGGTCAGCTTGCTCCACGGCGCCGAAGTACTTCTCGATCCACCATACGTTAAGATCGACAAAATCCTGCCTTCGCTCAGGCGTGTACTTAACGATTTTCATGCGGCCGTTCCTTTCCCTCGAGGATTCCCAAGATGACATTCATGGCGTCCGCCACCCGCGCCAGCTCATCATCGTCCGCATCCCTGAAGGCTTCGGCAACGACATCGGCGCCGGAATCGGAGAGCTCAGCGACGCGATCTCTACCGGAGTCGGTGAGCGACAGGAGCTGCACGCGAGCATCCACCCCGGAGGCGGTCCTGGCCACGAGCCCCTGCTCCTCGAAACGGCGGATGGTTCGGCTGAGATAGCCCTTGTCCACGCTCAGCAAGCGGGATATGTCTCGTGCGCTCACGGCCTCTCTCTCGCCGATCTCGATGAGGACGGCGATTTCGAGCGTCGAAGAGCCCGTTCCCGGATAGCTGCGGTCGAGCAGCCTCATGACGGGCACGTAGCGGCGGTTGAACATTCGTATCAGGTCTATGGACTCGCGCCTCGTTCTCATGTGCCTCCTAATGGTTGCTTAAGTCAACCGATATGATAGCATCACGAACCGTGCTTTTGAAATAGCGGGAGAGTTGAGAGCGAACCACACGATTCGCTACTCTCGGATATTAATAAAATCCGAGCGAAGCAGCGACGCACAAAAGAACCTGCAAGATGCAGGTTCTTGAGCAGGGAAGCGGGGAACCTCGTGCCTTACCCTCTCCACTGATCGAAGCAAAAAAGGTGTCGAACGACCGGGTAGTTTGTCATCTCGAAACGCGAATGTTACACAGATTAACGTCCATGAAGCATGTTCGAAACATTCGCTGCGTAGTCTAGGTAGCGTCGAGAAATAAGTCTTACGCGATCCTACGTGCGGATCGCAGAGAAGGAGACCTCATGTCAACCGGATCGGACAGCCAAACCATAACCTTCACCACCAGCGAACAAGACTACTCCCCTGCCAATGTCTCTGATATTTACGGGACCATGGTCTTCGACGAGCGCGTGATGAAAGAGCGCCTGCCGAAAGCAACCTATAAGGAGCTCATGCGCACCATCAACGATGGCGAACCGCTCAACTTAGAAGTTGCCAACGTGGTAGCGCACGCCATGAAGGAATGGGCCATCGAACACGGTGCGACCCACTTCACGCACTGGTTCCAACCGCTTTCGGGCGTCACCTCGGAAAAGCACGACTCCTTCATCAACCCCCAGCCCGACGGCAGCGTGATCATGACCTTCTCGGGTAAGGAGCTCATCCAAGGCGAGCCCGATGCCTCAAGCTTCCCGAACGGCGGCCTGCGCGCCACCTTCGAAGCGCGCGGCTATACCGCGTGGGATCCCACCAGCCACGCCTTCATCAAGGACGAAGTGCTCTGCATCCCCACCGCATTCTGCTCATACACCGGCGAAGCACTCGACAAGAAAACGCCGCTGCTGCGTTCCATGGGCGCGATCGAAGAGCAAGCCAAGCGCGTGCTGGCCGTCTTCGACGAACACCCGCACCGCGTGACCACCACGGTCGGCGCCGAGCAGGAATTCTTCCTCATCCCGAAGGAAGAATACGAGCGCCGCGAAGACCTAGTGCTTACTGGGCGCACGCTGTTCGGTCATTCTCCCTGCAAAGGCCAAGAGCTCGAAGAACACTACTTCGGCTCCATCCGCCCGACCGTGAACAACTTCCTGAAGGCTCTCGACGATAAGCTGTGGGAACTCGGCATCCCCGTGCGCACGAAGCACAACGAAGTAGCGCCCGCACAGCACGAGATCGCACCCATCTTCTCGAACGCCAACCAGGCCATCGACCAGAACCTCCTCACCATGGAGGAGATGACCATGCTCGCCAGCCGCTTCGGTTTGGTGTGCCTGCTTCACGAAAAGCCCTTCGAAGGCGTGAATGGATCGGGTAAGCACAACAACTGGGCGATCTCGGCAGACGAGAAGAACCTGCTCGACCCGGGCGAGACGCCCTCAGACAACCTGCGCTTTCTCGTGTTCCTCACCGCCATCATCGAAGCGGTGGATGAATATCAGGAACTGCTGCGCATGTCGGTAGCCACCGCAGGCAACGACCACCGCTTGGGCGCGAACGAAGCGCCGCCCGCTATCATCTCGATCTTCTTGGGCGATGAGCTCGGTGCGATCGTTGAGGCCGTCATCGAAGGCAAGGAATACATCGGCCACGGGGAGACCAAGATCGACCTGGGCGTTCAATCGCTGCCGCTCTTCGCGAAGGACAACACCGACCGCAACCGCACGAGCCCCTTCGCCTTCACGGGCAACAAGTTCGAGTTCCGCATGCCCGGTTCTCACAACAACCTGGCAGATTGCAACATGATCCTGAACACCGCAGTGGCGAAGAGTCTGAAGAACTTCGCTGATGCCGTTGAAGGAGCGAGCGACCCGAAAACTGCCGCTGCCGAATACATCAAGCAGACGCTCACCGATCACCAGCGCATCATCTTCAACGGCAACGGATATGCCGATGAATGGGAAGTGGAGGCCGCAAAGCGCGGACTTGCGAACAACCGCAACACCGCCGAAGCGCTGCCTGCCTACGTGGCCGATAAGTCGGTCGCGCTCTTCGGCGAAATGGGCGTGCTTTCCGAAAGCGAGATCGAAAGCCGCTACGAGTGCAAGCTCGAGCGTTACTGCAAGCTGATCAACATCGAAGCGCGCGTGATGCGTCGCATGACCCGCCGCACGTTCCTGCCAGCCATCAATGGCTACGCCTCGGAAGTGGCCGCGAGCATCGAGCGCTACAAGACCGTATCGCCTGGTGCGAAGGTGGGCACGCAGGAGAAGCTGCTCGCGAACCTGCTCGATTCGATCGGACAGATCGACACGCTCGTATGTGCGCTCGACGATGCCGGCAAGCAGGCGCTCGAGATCGAGAACCTGCAAAAGCGCGCCGATTTCTACGCCCACACCCTCATTCCGATCATGGACGATCTGCGCAGCGTGGTCGACTATACCGAGACCATCACCGATCGCACGTATTGGCCAGTGTCGAGTTACAACAACATGTTGTTCTACGTCTAGGCTTTTACGATAGGGGCAAGCAAACGCGCTTGCCCGAAGAAACGGAAAGAGAAGAGCAGACCTCCCTTCTCTTTCCACCCTTTTGGGTGTAGGGTGAATTTCGGTTGGCTGCAGCAAAAACCACTGCGCAGGCGAGCCACCACGAACACCCCAAGAGCAACAATCACGATACCAAGGGAGATTCTGTGATCAAACCAAGTGCGGCACCCGTCGCAACGCCCTCAGGCGCGACGCAGGTACCGAGCAAAGCAAGTGAACATATCCTGAGCAAGACCTCGAAAGCGAGTGCCCAACCAGCCCTTTTAGCGCTAGAAGACGGCAGTTGCTATCGAGGTTTTTCCTGTGGAGCTCCTGGTGAAGTGAGCGGCGAGCTCTGCTTCAACACGGGGCTGGTGGGCTATTTGGAAGTGATCACCGATCCTTCTTACGCCGGCCAGATCGTGACCATGACCTATCCGCAGATCGGCAACTACGGCGTGAACGAAGATGATGTGCAGGCGAGCGAGATCGCCCTGCGCGGGCTGGTGGTGCGCGATATGTGCACCCATCCTTCCAATTGGCGCAGCGCCGAATCGTTGCCTGAGTTCTTGCGCAAGCGCGGCGTGGTAGCCATCGAAGGGATCGATACACGCGCGCTCGTGCGTCATTTGCGCGAAGCAGGTGCAATGCGGGCGGTGCTTTCCACGGAAGACCTTAACGAAGTAAGCCTGGTTGCCAAAGCACGCACTGCAACCCCGCTCACGGAGGTAAACTTCGTCGAAGAGGTTTCGCGGGATGCCGTAGAGCCATATTCCTATACTAATGTTCATTCCTTCGCGAAGGCGGGCCCTGTCGAAGCACGCTACAACGTGGTCGCCTACGATTGCGGCGTGAAGAGTTCGATCCTTGATGGGCTTGTTGAAGCGGGTTGTGCCGTTACGGTCGTGCCATGGAATACGCCTGCTGAAGAGGTGCTCGCGCTCGAGCCAGACGGCGTGTTCTTGAGCAATGGCCCGGGAGACCCCGACAAGGTGGAAGGCACGTTCGCCCAGGTAGAACAGCTGCTCGGAAAAGTGCCGCTCTTCGGCATCTGCCTCGGGCATCAGATGCTCGGCAAGGCTGCTGGCGCCGAAGTGGTGAAGCTCAAATACGGGCATCGCGGCATCAATCAACCGGTCATGAACCTTATCACCAAGCGCGTCGAGATAACGGTGCAAAATCACGGCTTCAACCTCGTGTTCTCTTCGCTCGGCTCCCTTGAAGGAGACACGAAAACCGCCGAAGAGGTAGCGCGCGTTTCTGGGACAAGCGCTTCGGGCGAAGACCTGCGCCCTTGGACGCACGCTGCAAAGCCACCCATTGCGCAAAACGAACGGTTCGGCCGCATCGAGCTCACCCATGTGAATTTGAACGACGGCACCATCGAAGGCATGCGCTTTCTGGATGTTCCCGCCTTCAGCGTGCAATACCACCCCGAAGCGGCGCCTGGTTCGACCGACTCTCAATATCTCTTCACCGCCTTCACTCGCCTGATGGATGAGTGGCGCACCGCTGGTAAGAATGCTGGACCTGCGCCACAGGATGACTACCTGGCCATCGATATTGCGCAGGATCGTCTAGCTGGGTGGAATTTTGGTTCGAGCGATGAAGAATCCGACCAGTCGAAGGTCCTGAATGCCGAGGTGACCCCCACAGGAAGCCGCACGGCTGAGGAGGTACACAATGCCTAAACGCACCGACATCAATACCATCCTCGTGATCGGCTCAGGTCCGATCGTCATCGGCCAAGCCTGCGAATTCGACTATTCCGGCGCGCAGGCATGCAAGGTGCTCAAAGAAGAGGGCTATCGCGTGGTGCTTGTGAACAGCAACCCCGCCACCATCATGACCGACCCCGACCTGGTCGACCGCACGTATGTCGAGCCCATCACCTGCGAGTTCATCGAGAAGATCATCGAGCGCGAAAAGCCCGATGCGCTGCTCGCGACCCTTGGTGGGCAGACAGCGCTCAATGCTGCGGTGGAACTGGCCGAATCGGGCATACTCGATAAGCACAACGTAGAGCTGATCGGCTGCGATCTTGCCGCCATCCAGAAGGGCGAGAACCGCAAGCTCTTCAACGAAGCCATGGCCGAGATCGGTGTGGAGACCGCACGCGGCGATTACGCCTACTCGGTCGATCAGGCGCTTGCGATCGCATCTTCGATCGGCTACCCCGTTATCTTGCGCCCCTCGTTCACCTTGGGTGGCGCGGGCGGCGGCGCGGCATCAAACCCCGAAGAGCTAGCGCGCATCGTTTCACAGGGGCTTGAGCTCTCCCCCATCGGCGAAGTGCTCGTTGAAGAGAGCATCATGGGCTGGAAAGAGTACGAGATGGAGGTCATGCGCGATGGTGCAGGCAACGGTATCATCGTCTGCTCGATCGAGAACCTCGACCCCATGGGTGTGCACACCGGCGATTCGATCACGGTTGCCCCAGCTCAGACGCTTTCCGATATTGAATACCAGCGCATGCGCGTGGCATCGCTGGCCATCCTCGAAAAGATCGGCGTGGAGACCGGCGGCTCGAACGTGCAGTTCGCCATCAACCCCGAAAATGGCCGCATGATCGTGATCGAGATGAACCCCCGCGTATCGCGTTCTTCAGCGCTCGCCTCGAAGGCGACCGGCTTTCCCATCGCGAAAGCCGCTGCGAAACTGGCTGTAGGCTACACGCTCGACGAGATCGTGAACGATATCACGCGCGTCACGCCTGCATGCTTCGAGCCTTCCATCGACTACTGCGTGGTGAAGGTACCGCGCTTCGCGTTCGAGAAGTTCCAAGGCGCCGATGATACGCTCACCACTCGCATGAAGGCAGTGGGCGAAGTGATGGCGATCGGGCGCACCTTTGAGGAGGCGCTCGCCAAAGCGTTGCGCAGCTTGGAAGATGGTCATATCGGCCTGGCTCCCACGCGCAAAGAAGCTACTGTGTATGCCCAGATGAGCGGCGCACAGCTTGAGGCCGAGATCGCACGCCCGAGCGCCGAGCGCATCTTCCACGTGGCAGAGGGCTTTCGCCGCGGCCTTGATGCAGCGCATATTCATGAACTTTCGGGCATCGATCCGTTCTTCTTGGGGTGCATCGCCGACATGGTGCGCATGCAGGAGAATCTGCGTGATCTGAATCTGGAAGATCTGGACGCCGAGGCCCTTCGCCTGCTCAAGCAAGAGGGCATGAGCGATGCGCTCATCGCCGAGCTGACCGGCGCGACGGAAGAGACCGTGCGCGCATGCCGCAAGATCTTAGGCGTGCTGCCCGCATTCAAGACGGTGGACACCTGTGCCGCCGAATTCGCGAGCACCACCTCATATCACTACAAGACCTACGATGCGGCCGAGACCGAACTCGCGCCGAAGGAGCGCAAGCGCATCATCATCTTGGGCGCAGGCCCCAACCGCATCGGACAGGGCATCGAGTTCGATTACTGTTGTGTACAGGCGAGCTACGCGCTGGCGGCTGATGGCTACGAGACCATCATGATCAACTGCAATCCCGAAACCGTTTCGACCGACTACGATACCTCCGACATGCTCTTCTTCGAGCCGCTCACCTTCGAAGACGTGATGGATGTGGTCGAGGCGGTCGACCCTGATGGCGTGATCTTGACGCTGGGCGGACAAACACCGCTGAAGCTTGCTGGTGCGCTTCAGGCAGCGGGCGTTCCGATCATCGGCACGACGCCGGCCTCGATCGATCTGGCTGAAGACCGCGACCTGTTCTCGAACATCCTTGATGAGCTGGAAATCTCCTACCCTGCCGCAGGTATGGCCTCAACCTATGAACAGGCGTGCCGCGTGGCAGAACACATCGGCTTCCCGCTGCTCGTGCGTCCCAGCTACGTGCTGGGCGGACGCGGCATGGCGATCGTCTACGATGCGAACCAGCTTGAGACCTACATGACCCAAGCTGCGCAGATCTCCCCCGATCACCCGATCTACCTCGACAAATTCCTAGAAGGCGCGATCGAGGTCGATCTCGATGCGCTCTGCGATGGGACCGACGTCTACATTGGTGGCGTAATGGAGCACATCGAAATGGCTGGCATCCACTCCGGCGATTCGGCCTGCGTCATTCCGCCCTACTCGCTTTCCGAAGGTATCGTGAACACGCTGCAAGATATTGCCTCGAAGCTCGCGCTGCGCTTGGGCGTGAAGGGGCTCTTGAACATCCAGTTCGCGATCAAGGACCAGGTGGTCTACGTGATCGAAGCGAACCCGCGCGCAAGCCGCACGGTGCCGTTCGTCTCGAAGGCAACCGGCGTTCCACTGGCGAAGGCTGCTGCGCGCATCATGGCAGGAGAAAAGCTTGCCCGTCTGGGGCTTCCTGCGCACAAAACCGACCCTGACTATTATTGCGTGAAGGAAGCCGTGATGCCGTGGGGTCGTTTCCCTGGTGCGCGCGTGATCTTAGGGCCCGAGATGAAGTCGACCGGCGAAGTGATGGGCATTGCGCCCACCGTGCCGGCAGCTTACGCGAAGACCCAGTTCGCGATCGACTACGCGATGCCCGAAGGCGGGCTTGCGTTCGTGAGTGTCAACGACGGCGATAAGCGCGCGATCGTCTCGCTCATTCGCGATGTTGAGCGCATGGGATTCGGTATCGTGGCCACGCAAGGCACGGCGAAAGTGCTGCGCGCTTCAGGTATCGATTGTTTGGAAGTGTCCAAGATCCACGAAGCCGACGCGGCAGATGGTGAAGGTGAACGCCCCAGTGCACTCGACCTGATTCGCGATGGGAAGATCTCGCTCATCATCAACACGCCCTTCGGCACCGCCACACGCTCTGATGGCTATGAGATTCGAAGCGCAGCCGTGCGCCACGGCATCTGCCATACGACCACGCTTGCTGGTGCGCAGGCGATGATCGCCGGCATGGAGGCGGCGCGCCAAGGCACGGTGGGCGTGATCGCCCTGCAAGATCTCTAAACATGAAGCCAACGTAAGGGCAAGCAGCACGCCCATGGGGCACTTGTAATTACCCGCTTTCGCTGTTCGCTTGCCTTTATAGGCAAGCTCATGCGCTCCGCTCCCTCGAACAGCCTATTTATATTGAAGCAAGCGGACTCAGGGTAATTCAAGTACCCCATGGGCTCAGCTGCTTGCTCAACCGGATGCATCTGGCTCGATCGATCGAGCCATGCGTTCGCAGATTTTTTCGTTCTCTAAACATTCTCGAAATATTCCGCGCGTAGGCTAAGGATAGATAAGCCCCATGCGCTTCGATACATGAGAGAGAGGGAGCGAGCATGGCAACCTATCCGTTCTGGAAACTTCATGGCCTCGGCAACGACTTCGTGTTCTTTGACGCTATGGAAGAAGAGCTCGAGCTTTCCACCGCCGAGGTTGCGGCACTCTGCGATCGTCATACCGGCATCGGAGGCGACGGCGTGATCGTAGTGAAGCCTTCTCCGCGCAGTGAATGCGCAGGTTATATGCATTACATCAACGCAGATGGCTCGCTCGCACAGATGTGCGGCAACGGCGTGCGCTGCTTCGCGAAATTCCTTGTCGACCACGGCTACGTGAACGCGGAAAGCGGCTCGTTCGTAGCCGATACGCTTGCTGGCCCGAAACCTATCACGTTCACGGTCGACGCCGAGAACAAGCTTGCGACCGCAACGGTCGATATGAATGCCCCGATTCTTGAAGCAACGCTCATTCCCGTCGCGCCGAACGCTGCAATCTCACCAACCACGCACGAAGGAACCTGTGCGATCGACGCTGAAGCCATCGTGGTTCAAACGATCGAATCGCCCTGGGGAGCCTTCACCTTCGCTTGCGTGAGCATGGGAAATCCTCATGCTGTGTGCTTCCTCGACAAAGAAGCGTTCGCCGCACTCCCTGATGAATGCTTCACAGACACGCCGCGCTCGCTCAAGACCCTCGATGTAGCCCGCGTGGGTTCGTTCTTCGAGGCGCATGAATTCTTCCCTGAGAAGACCAACGTCGAATTCGCCGTGGTTGAAGATGCACGCAACATCTCGATGCGCGTATTCGAACGTGGCTGCGGCGAGACTCACGCTTGCGGCACGGGTGCCTGCGCGACCCAAGTTGCCGCACACCTTTTAGGCATGACAGAACCAGCTGCCGACCTGCATCTGCTTGGCGGCGTGCTTCATATCGCCCTTGAAGGCGGTCACGTGATCATGACCGGTCCTGCCGCAATGAGCTTCAGCGGCACCGTTGATCCCAAGGAGCTGATCGCATGGTAACCAGCAGAAAGCTTCAAAAGCTCGAACGTCAGTGCGGCACCGTGAACATGATGAACGCACGCAAGGGCGTTAACAACGATCAAAAGCACAAACCCGTGCAAGTTACCCATAAACGTCGTCCCGCCCAATAAGGCGCGCACCTGCCACCAGCCCATCTCAACAAAAGGAGCCCCATGCAAACTGCCGAATGCCTGAACCACCTTGCCCCCTACCTGTTTGCCCAGATCGATGCCAAGAAAGCAGCCCTCACCGAACAGGGTATCGATGTGATTTCGCTCGGAATCGGCGACCCCGATATGCCCACGCCCACCCACATCGTGGATGCTATGGCTGAGGCCATCCGCAATCCTGCGAACCACCAGTATCCCGATTACGCCGGTTCGCTCGCTTATCGTCAAGCCTGCGCCGATTACATGAAGCGCAAGTTCGACGTGACACTCGATCCGAAAACTGAGGTGCTCGCGCTCATCGGAAGCAAGGAGGGCATCGCGCACCTGCATACCGCCTTCGTGAACCCCGGCGATTATGTGCTCGCGCCCGCCATCGGCTACCCCGTCTATTCTGGTGGGGCCACGCTGCAGAGCGCTAACACCTATTTCATGCCCATGAACAAGGAAAATGGCTTTCTGGCTGACTTCGACCACATCCCAGAAGAGGTGCTCGAGCGCGCGAAGATCATGTTCCTGGGCTACCCGAACAATCCCACGGGCGCCTGTGCAACGCCTGAATACTTCGACAAGGCTATCGCGTTCTGCCGCGAACATGACATCCTGCTCGCGCACGACAACGCCTACTGCGACATCTGCTACGACGGCTACGAAGCCCCCTCTATCCTCCAGCGCCCGCATGCCATGGACTGCTGCATCGAATTCTTCAGTTTGAGCAAGTCGTACAACATGACCGGCTGGCGCATCGGGTTCGCATGCGGAAACCCTGAGGCCATCGAGGCGCTGGGCACCGTGAAGAACAACCTCGATTCCGGACAGTTCACCGCCATCCAAGATGCTGCTATCGTGGCGCTCACGGGTCCACAAGACTGCGTCGAAGAGATGTGCGCACTCTATCAGAAGCGTCGTGACCTGGTGGTAGATGCGCTGCGCGCGATCGGTGTGGAGTGTGAAGCGCCGAAGGCAACCATCTATGTGTGGGCGAAGGTACCCGAAGGCGAAACGTCCGAATCCTTCGCCACGAAACTGCTCGAAGAAGCGCATGTGGTGGTCACGCCCGGCAACGGCTACGGCCCCGAAGGCGAAGGCTACATCCGCATCTCGCTCACCACGCCCGACGATCGCCTGCTCGAAGCGGTCGATCGCATCAAGCAACTGGTGTAGATCCCAAAAGCCCGTGCAGCTTGTGCGGGCTTTCTTTATGCCTGCGACCTGCGTGGCTTGCCCCGCGAACAACACACATGCTTCGCCCGCGCAAACCGCCATTCTGATTGCCTCTTCAAACTAGCCCTCGTAAGAAAACAGGAACCTATGATGCCTAAGCTGAAACCGTCTTTTTGCTCCGCTTCCGAGATCAACACCCCTTGCGCGCCCTGCCCAGAAAGCCCCGACGACGCACTCCATGAAGCCTGTGGTGTGTTCGGCATCTGGGCGCCCGATGCGGATGTTGCACGCCTCACCTTCTTCGGCCTTCAAGCGCTACAGCACCGCGGGCAAGAATCCGCTGGCATCGCAGTGAGCGATGGTGCGACTCTCACCTGCGAAAAGGGGCTTGGGCTTGCGCGTGAAGTGTTCGACGATGCAACCATCGCCGCACTGCAAGGACAAGCTGCAGTCGGGCACGTGCGCTATTCCACCAGCGGCAAGGACCCAGATATCAGCCTTCAGATGGCCCAGCCGCTCGTTGCGCTGGATGAGGCAGGCGGATTCGCGCTCGCCCACAACGGCACGCTCACCAATACGGCCGATCTGCTTGAAGCGATGGGTGGTGGTCAAGAGACGAGCAGCCCGAACGGAGCTTGCGCCACGGGCGCTGCCGTGAGTGATACCCAGATCGCAACCGATTTCATCGCTCATTTCGCGCGCGAGACCAAACACCTTGAGAGTGCGCTCGAGCGCTTCATACATACCGCACAAGGGGCGTACTCGCTCGTGGTCCTTGCGCCCGATGCCCTCTATGCGCTGCGCGATTTCTCGGGCATTCGCCCTCTTTGCCTGGGCGAACTTCCCGGCAAAGGCGGTTTTGCCATCGCGAGCGAAACCTGCGCGTTCGACCTGGTAGGCGCCACCTACTTGCGCGACATCGCCCCTGGTGAACTCGTGCGCATCGATAGCGCTGGCATCCATTCCAAGAAGATCGCTAACGAACATCCACACCTCTGTGCGCGCCCGGCGCAGTGCCTCTTCGAATACGTGTATTTCGCGCGCCCCGATTCGGTGATCGATAGCGCGAACGTCTACCGAGCCCGCGAAGCCATGGGTCGCCGCCTTTTTCACGAAGCACCGGTTGAAGCGGACATCGTGATCGGCGTACCCGACTCTGGCATTCCCGCTGCTATCGGCTACGCGCGAGAGAGCGGCGTGGTGTACTCAGAGGGGCTCATCAAGAATCGCTATGTCGATCGCACGTTCATCGAACCCACCCAAGAATTGCGCGAACAGGGCATTCGTATCAAGCTGAATCCGCTTCATTACGCTGTACGCAATCGCCGCATCATCGTGGTGGACGATTCGATCGTGCGTGGCAGCACGTCCAAGCAACTCGTTCAGATGCTACGCAATGCGGGAGCCGCCGAAGTCCACTTGCGTATCACCTCGCCTGCTATCGTGTGGCCCTGCTTCTTGGGCATCAATACCGACACACAAGGTCAGCTGATCGCGGCAACGCAATCGGTCGAAGAGATCTGCGATTACATTGGCGCCGATTCGCTCGCCTATCTTTCCCTGGAAGGGTTGAAATCATGCATCTACGCTGAACATCCGCAGTATTGCACGGCCTGCTTCGACGGCAACTATCCCATGCCGAAGCCTAACCCGCTGCACGCCGATGCCTTCCTTCCCGACTACGAACCCACCTGGAATAACGACTAGTTAGGGAATGATGAAGGCGTTTTCGGGAAGCGAGTAGACGATACCCGCCCCATAGAGCTTGCCGAAGAGGTACTTGTTGCTTGCCGCTTCTTCGGAGATGTAAATACGGCCATCGTGATATTCGATACCCTCGCTCATGGGCGGCGCCGAAAGATCCGTTACGAGATTGGTCGAGTCGAAGTAGTAGAGCGGCACCTGCTTCCCGTTCACGGCGAACGTATCGCCTACGGGCTGTGCAGCCACAGCGTCATTCCCTCCCCCTTGCTGGGCAGGTAGTTCAGCCACTGGCGTAGCCGCTTGGTTCACCGGACGATAGGTGAGCAAATGAGAACCCGCAAGACCATAAGAGGTCGAGAGCACGATATCGCCATTGGGCAGTTCGCACACGCCCTGCACTTTATCAGGCAGCGAATAGACACACGCGGGCGACTGGGCGTAGCCGTAGCGCGCTGACGTGTCACCAGGATAGACAAAGAGCACGCCCGCGTTTTCACTCCCATCGGGCGTGGTCAGGTGATGCTCTTCGGGTGCAGCATAGTTCGGCTCGAGGTGGAACGTCCCCGTGTAGAGCGTATCGTTCTCGATGTTGATGAAGGCCGGCGTGATCTCAAGATCGACCTTATCGATCGCGCGCACGCTTTCGCCCTCTCCTACTTGGGCCAGCGCAGCAACATCGAACACAAGATAGCCTTCATCGCACGTAAGGAAAGCGAAGTTCTCGGACGTGGTGATACCAGAACCATGTCCCTCGTACGGCGTTCCATCGGGAAGTTCGGCGGTGAACTTCACCGTCTCGCCGTTCGCATCGCAACGATACAGCGGCGAGGGACCTTCGCTCGAACTGTAGCCGCTGAAGAGCCAACAATCACCCTCATCGTAGTAGTCAAGATCTTGGCAGATAAAACCGTTGTTCACACCAGGGATCGTGAATTCTTCCTGCGCCTTACTGTAAAAAGAACTGTACGCGATGCGGATATAGAGATTGAAACCGATCAAGACGGCCACCACTACACATACCAAGGCGATGATCACACCAAGCGCAACCTTCTTTTTCCGTGAGTGCTGGGCAACCATAGCGTTTCTCCTGATTCACTTGATCAAGACCGATCGCGAGGTCTCGTAGTATTCGATGCGTGAATCATAAAGCAAAATGAGCGCATCTTCCCAGGCTGTTGCACTGTTGTAAGCAAAGCACGCATGCCGTTCACCAAAGATCTTGCGAATCGGAACTTGCGCGCTCGGTGTTACTAATTTATCATCAGTAACATGTTACGAATTCTCTCATTGTAACAACCCAGCTAACGAACCAGACGAAAGGCCCTCGATGAAAGACCAAATGATATCAAAGCTCTGGCTGCGCTTGAGCGTCTGCATCTGCGCGATCGCACTCACCTTCGCAGCTGCCATGCTCACCGGATGCAGCTCGAACGAATCCAGTTCGAGTTCGAATGCTGAGGCTCAAACCATCACCGACATGCGCGGTCGTAGCGTGGAGATTCCCGCAGATCTCGAGCGCATCGTTGCTGTTGGTTGCGCACTGCGCCCCGTGTGCTACTTGCAAGCTGAGGATATGGTGGTCGGCGTCGAAGCGTCCGAGCAAGAAGATAATGTGAGCTGCGCGTATCGTCACGTGAATCACGATCTGTTCGCCAGCTTGCCCGTTATCGGCGATGGCGGCTCGAGCGGCGTGACCATCAATGAAGAGGCGCTCATGGAGGCCGCCCCCCAGCTTGTTATCTGCGACAGTCTTTCTGCCGATGAGGCCGACAACCTGCAACAGAAGACCGGCATTCCCTTCGTCTGCCTCGACCAACCCGAAACCGTGTTCGATGACAAGTACTACAACAACCTCGAGCTGCTCGGCAAAGTGCTTGGCAAAGAAGAACGCGCCGCCGAAGTGGTGAACTACATCAAAGAAGTGGATAACGATCTTGAACAACGCAGCGCTGCCTCGGAAAACGCGGATAACAACACTGCCTATGCAGCCGGCATCAGCTTCCGCGGCGGGCATGGCTTCGATGGCACCGAAGCGAACTTCCAGCCCTTCGTGGCGTGCAATATCGACAACGTTGCCGATGGCCACGGATCGGATGGCGCCTTCACGATCGACCTCGAAACCGTTTCAGCGGCTCAGCCTGACTACATCTTCATGGAATGCGGCAACCTGCCTCTCATCAAGGAGAACTACAGCACCAACCCTGCTTACTATCAGGCGCTGAAGGCGGTGCAAGATGGCCATACGTATTCGCTCATCTCCTATCGCTTCTATTCGACCAATGTCGAGCTCGCTCTCGCGAATTGCTACCAAGTTGGCGCGATGGTCTACCCCGACAGCTTCTCGGATGTGAACCCGACCGATAAGCTCGACGAGATCTCTGAGTTCTTCCTTGGCGAAAAGCTCTCGAGCGATCTAGCCGCCGAAGGCTACAAGTTCGAGCAGCTCAACATCGCAGAGCTTTAAGCTTCCTTGAACCCTGAAAAAGGTGTCGAACGACCGGGTAGTTTGTCATCTCTGTCGTAGAATAGGCATGGATTCTCTCGATCAAAAGAAAGCACTGACATGAGTTTTTTCGATAGCTTAGAAGAATTGCAGGAGCGCTGGAGTGGATCTGCAGGCGGTTTTTCCCACGTAGAAGTATGGGACGAAGCCGCGGCAGGATATGCCGAAAAGCCCTTGCCCACCTTTGAAGACGACCCCTTTCTTGCCATGATGCAAGCGGAAGGTGCGCTCACGCCCGATGCGCGCGTGCTCGATATCGGCTGCGGTGCGGGGCTCTACAGCATCGCGCTCGCTCCTCACGTTGCCGAAGTGGTCGGCTGCGATTTCTCGGAGAAGATGATCGAAGCGGCGCGCAACCGCGCTACCGCAGAGGGCTGCACGAATGCTCAGTTCATCTGTGGAAACTTTGCCGACCTTACCTTCAATGAACCCTTCGACGTGGTCTTTGCACATTTCACGCCCGCCATCAATAGCGCCACTGAATTCCAGAAGATGGTTTCGCTCGCCCGCTCATGGTGCTTCATGGCATGCCCTACGCGCCGGCGAGATTTCGTGCTCGAAGAGGCGCGCCGTCTTGCAAGTGTGGAGCACGGCGACCCTGATCGCGACCGCAACTTCCTATATGGTTTTGCCTATGCGTGGCTGCTGGGGAAAACCCCGACCGTCATGCACTACGATGATGTTTGGCTTGACCAACGCACGCTCGAAGACGCTCAAACAGTCTACGCGAACCACCTGGTTGCGCCCGATCTTTCCCCAGAACAGAAAGCGATCGTTCAAGACTATCTCGCGCAGATCGCCGAAGAAGGAACAGTCTACGAACGCATCGAGACCACGATCGCCATGTTAGGGTTCAGGGTTTAGTCCCTACGCGGGCACGGCCACTGGAACGCCATCGACCTCGACGATCTTGAACGGCGTACCATACGTTTGCGTGAGAGCCTCACCCGTAACGACCGAACGGTCCCCCGCTGCTACCACTTCGCCGTCGCGCACGAGCATGAAATGATCACAGAAACGCAGCGCGAGATTCACATCGTGAAGCACGAGCACCGAAGCGAGCCCAGCTTCATGCGTCACCCGCCGCACCACCTCGAGCACCTCAAGCTGGTTCTTCGGATCGAGCGCGCTGGTAGGCTCATCCAGGATAAGGATGTGCGGCTCCTGCGCCAAGGCACGCGCGATGAACACCTTTTGGCGTTCGCCACCCGATAGTTCGTCGCAAAAACGTTCGCTGAACTGCTCCAATTCAAGATCGACGAGCGCCCGAGAAACAACCTCGCGATCGATCGGCCGCACGGCCCACGAAATATGCGGCTTACGCCCAAGCAGCACCTCATCGTAGACCGAAAGATGCGGAACAGTTTGCTGCTGCGCAACATAGGCGATACGTCGAGCCATCTCCTTGCGCGAGAGCACACTCGCATCCTCTCCATCGATGAGCACACGCCCCGCCGTTGGCTTGGTGATACCCGCCAGCAGATCGAGCAACGTCGACTTGCCTGCTCCGTTGTTGCCAAGGATCGCAAGCATCGAGGCCGGATGAACATGGAACGATAGCCCGCTGAACACCGAATGCTCCTGGCGCGGATACGCGTAAGCAAGATCGCACGCCTCGAGCGGCGGCTTGATGGAAGTGGTGGTAGCGTGCGAATGCTCAGGGATCGCACCGGGGGCATGCGCTTCGCTTCCCTGGTCGAACGCAATCTCATCGTGGCTGGCTGCCGCGTGCTCGTGCGCCACATCACCTCCAGGATGCGTGTGGTAGTGGCTGTGCACCGTGCCATCGGCATGTTCATGCACATGCGCATGCGTTACCGGCATCGAAGCTTCGCTCTCTGTTGTCAAAACCCAAGGTTCAACATCTGTCGGCTGTACGCGTTTCTGTTCGTTCGTTTCACTCATGCCTGCCTCCGATATCCGCGATAGAGAAGGTAGAGGAAGAGCGGCGCACCCAAGAACGACGTGATCGCTCCGATAGGTAAGATGATAGGCGAGATGATCATGCGCGCCACTAGATCGCTCGCAAGCATGATGATCGCACCGAGCACGAGCGATGCCGGCAGCAGGTAGCGATAATCGTTACCGATGAAACGGCGTGCGATGTGCGGCGCAATAAGGCCGATGAAGTTGATCAAACCCACGAAGGAGACCATGGCCGCCGCCATGATCGAAGCGAACAGCACACCCAAGACGCGCACGCGGTCCACACTCACGCCCAAGCCTCCGGCCACATGGCCGCCGTTTTGCAGCGCGTTATAATTCCAGCGATTGAAGATGAAGTAGACCGTGCACACGAGCCCCACCACGAACATGAAGCCCATCTGACTCCACGTTGCACGGGAAAGATCGCCGAACTGCCAGAACATGACCTTTGTGAGCTCAACATCGTCGGCGAAGTATTGGATGATGGTCGAAGCGCCCGCGAAAAGGGCAGAGAGCGCCACGCCAACCAAGATGATGCTTTCGGGGCGCAGCAGGCCCAAACGAGAGAATGCGAGCACGACCAGGCTCGATATCATGGCACCCGCGAAGGCGAAGAGAGCGGTCATGCCCATGTTCACACTGGCACTCGAACCGGTGATAGCGGGGACCACCATAAGGATCGCGAACGTGGCGCCAAAGCCTGCGCCCTGTGAGATGCCCACCGTGGAAGCTGAGGCGAGCGGGTTTTCGAGCACACTCTGCAGCACCGCGCCTGCAATAGCAAGCCCCGCGCCCGAGATGATGGCGCACACGACGCGCGGCAGGCGGATGCCTTGCACAGCCGCGATATCGCTTGCGCTCCCCTGACCGAACAGCGCTGCGATGCTGGTGGGGATATCGATGGCCGAAGCGCCACAAGCGAGCTCGATCGCAGCAACCACCAAGAGCACCACCACCATGGCAAAGATCGCCACTACGTTGCGCCGTTCGATGTGCTTCCGTTCTTGCGTGATAGCGTGCGCAGCAGTATCGCGCGCTTCCGCAAGCGCCTGCGTCGAGCAGGCCCGCATCGAGCGCGTTTGCTGATCGTGAAGTTCAGGATTGTTCGCAGCTTTGCTCACGTGTTTAGAATCCTTCACGCTCGTAAGCGCTATAGCAATCGAGACAGACTGGCTTACCATCTTGCAAGCGCAGGCCATATTCAGCGGTATATTCGCCACACACCGAGCAATGCTCTGAAGCGAAATGACGCGCCGGTTCAGGTAGCGCGATACGTGGCTCTAGAACCTCGAACAACTCGGTATAGGGCGTGTTCAGCAGGTAATTCTGATACTCATCGCGGCTCATCCCCTCGCCCGCTTCAGGCTTCAAGAAGAGCCGAACCGCTTTGGCTGCACTGCTGTTCTCATCACGCACGAAGAAGGTGAACGCCATCTTGCCGCGCAAACGCGGAATGAGATTCGCCTTGCCATATGTACAGCCGAGCAAGCATTGGATGGCATCGACACAGCAGGCATCGTTCTCGGTCACGCATACCAGCTCCTCATCGATGGCTGGCAGCTGAGTATCATCAAGTCCCAATTCAGCGATCGCGCCCTCCACTGCCTTGAAGCCGATCGCAAGCCCTGGGCATGTATGTCCGTGAAACGCTGCTGCCTTCTCCCAGTAATTCAATGAGAGCATGTTATTCTCCTTAAATTCGTAACACCCCCTATCCTACCTGATTCGGTGGCTCGCCCGCCGCTATCCTCGGCAGGCGGCAACGCTTAATTAACAAATATATGTTCTATTAGTGTGCAAGGCTGCGCCTGTTTTATGCTCTGGGTGGTACGTAATTCACGAATGCAGGAGAAGGGGGCGTTGTGAACAAGCGTACGAAGATCATTGGCACGCTCGGCCCAGCCACCGAATCGGAAACCACCATTCACGCCATGATCGTGGCAGGCATGGATCTTGCGCGCCTCAATTTCTCTCACGGAACGTACGAAGAGCATCGCACCCATATCGATAACTTGAAGAAGGTGCGCGAAGAGCTCGACCTTCCCATCGGCATCATCCTCGACACGAAGGGCCCCTGCGTCCGCACCGGCCTTCTTCAAAACGAAGGCCCCGTGAAACTCTACGCCGGCAAGAAACTCGTCCTTACCGAAGAAGACGTGCCTGGCACTGCCGCGCGCATCCACCAAACCTTCCCTGGTTTGCACGAATACGTCCAGACCGGCTCCACCATCCTGCTTGACGATGGCCTGATCGAACTTGCCGTCGACAAAGTTGACGGCACCGATATCCTCTGCACCGTGCAGAATCCTGGCACGCTCGGGCAACGCAAGCAGCTGAACATCCCCGACGTCACCATTCCGCTTCCGATCATCACCGAACAAGATGAGCGCGACCTGCGCTTCGGTATTGAAATGGGAGTCGATTACATCGCCGCCTCATTCGTGCGCAGCGCGGAAGACGTGCGCGCGATCCGCACCTTCCTCGACGAAAACGGTGGCACGAACATCGATATCATGTCTAAGATCGAGAACGCTCAGGCGGTCGAGAACATCGACGAGATCATCGAAGCTTCGGATGCCATCATGGTTGCTCGTGGCGATCTGGGCGTGGAGGTCGATCCGGCATCGGTGCCTCACCTGCAAAAGAAGATCGTGAAGGCCTGCAACCGCGCATTCTGCCCCGTGGTCATCGCGACCCACATGCTCGACTCGATGATCCACCATCCCCACCCCACACGCGCAGAGATGGCCGATGTGGCGAACGCCATCTACGACGGAGCCGACGCGGTCATGCTCTCCGGCGAAACCGCCATCGGCACGTATCCGCAGCTCGCGGTACAAACCATGGCGCGCATCGCCGAAGCGAGCGAGCCCTATCTCTTGGCGGAGCATCCTGTTCCGAGTCGCTCCGAAAAGCACGCGCGCGTCTCTCCCATGATCGCATACGCCGCCGCTGCCACTGCAGAGAGCCTTGAAGCGCGCGGCATCGTCACACCTACGCTCACCGGCCGCACGCCGCGTCTCGTATCAGCCTTCCGTCCGAAGGTCCCCATCTTCGCAGTCACATCCACCGAAGAAGTAGCTCGCAAGCTCAGCCTCTGCTGGGGCGTGCGCGCGATCTGCGGCAAAAATCAAGGTGACCCGGCGCAGGTGCTCTCCTCGAGCCAACAAGCCGTACTCGATGCGTACCTCATGAACCCGGGCGATATCGCGGTCTTCACGCTGGGCGACCGCCGTACCTCACCTGAAGCGAGCAACCTTGCCGTTGGTTCATCGCAGCGCATCGTGCACGCCACCAACGTGCTCGAAGTCGTCCAGGTGAAGGGAGCACCCTCTGCTGGCGCGCACTGCGATACGAGCGAAGAGCCCAGCTCTTGTCAGGAAAGCGGGGTGACCTGCTAATGGAAGCACCCTTGAACACGAACTGTTACGCCGCCATCGATATCGGAGCATCTTCGGGGCGCGTGGTTGTCGGCTGGATCGACGAAACCGGCCACATCCAACTTGCTGAAGTTCACCGCTTCGACAACATCCAAAAAAGCATCGACGGTCACGATTGCTGGGACATCGAGATGCTCTTTGACGAAGTGGTGGCAGGACTTGCTGCCGCACGCGAGGCAGGCTTCGAGCCGAAAACGCTCGGCATCGACACCTGGGGCGTGGATTTTGTGCTGCTCGATGCGCAAGAGCAGCTCATCGGCAACGCGGTGGCGTACCGCGACGAACGCACGCAGGGCATCTACCCGCTGGCGGATGCCATCATGAACCCCACGGAGGTCTACCAGCGCACGGGCATCCAGCGCCAACCGTTCAACACGCTCTACCAACTGCTCGCCTTGAAGCGCGACAACCCCGAACAGCTCGAAGCGGCCGAGCATTTCCTCATGATCCCCGACTATCTTGCCTTCTTGCTCACCGGCAATATGGCCAACGAATACACGAATGCCTCTACCACCTCACTCTTGAACGCACGCGCGAAAGACTGGGACCAGAAGATCCTCGAAACGTTCGGCATCCCTACGCACATCTTCAAGGACGTGGTCATGGCTGGTACCGAACTCGGCATGGTTAAGCCCGAGATCGCGGCCGCCATCGGCTATATGCCCCGCGTGATCGTGCCCGCAACGCACGATACGGGCAGCGCTTATCTGGCCGTGCCCGCGCGCGATGACGACGCGGTCTTCCTCTCGTCGGGCACCTGGAGCTTGCTCGGCATCGAGAACCAAGGACCCATCACTTCAGCCGCCTCTCGCCTCCAGAACTTCACGAACGAAGGCGGCTACCAGGGGCGGTTCCGCTTCTTGAAGAACATCATGGGGCTCTGGATGATCCAATCGATCCGCCGCGAGCTCAATGGCGTTTCCTACGTTGAAGGCAAAGACAAGAGCAGCAGCGAAACGAAGCCGCACGAAACGCATATGCAAGGTGCCAGCGCGCCCGCAACCGATATCGCCACCAAACACTACGAACTCGAGATCGAGCCCATGCTCGAAAAGGGCCAGGTAGGTTTTGCCGACCTGATCGAAGTTGCCCGCGCCGCCGAACCGTTCTCCACCACGATCAACGTGAACGACGACCGCCTGCTCGCGCCCGATTCGATGATCGACGAAGTCTGCCGCGCATGTGAGCGCAGCGGGCAAGACGTTCCGCGCACTATCGGCGAGCTCATGCGCTGCGTGTATCTTTCGCTCGCCCAGTGCTATGCGCATTCGATCGCGGATCTGGAGGTGCTCACCGGTCGCACGTTCACTTCGCTCAATGTGGTGGGCGGCGGCAGCCAAGATGGGTATCTCTCCGAACTCACCACACGCGCATGCGGCATCCCGCTCTACGCCGGCCCCACCGAAGGAACCGCGCTCGGCAATCTGGCAGTGCAGATGATCGCCGATGGCCTCTTCGACAGCGTGGCTGACCTGCGCACGAACATCGCCGAATCGTTCAACGTAGTCGAATACCACGCGAACGAAGAGCAACTTGAGTGAGACGCGAAAGATAAACGGCGCGAACGCTGCATAACCAACAAAGGCAACGCGCAACCAGCGAACACCTCTCTTATATATAGGTAAGGAAGATCGATATCCAGCGATCAGCACCAGAAAGGATCACCATCATGACCACGATGTTTGAAAGCGCAAAGGAGCAATACGCCAAGCTCGGCATCGACGTTGAAGCTGCAATGGACAAGCTGGCCCAAAAGGCCATCTCGGTTCACTGCTGGCAAGGCGATGATGTGCTCGGCTTCGACCAAGAAGGCGGCCTTTCGGGCGGCATCCAAACCACCGGCAACTACCCTGGCCGTGCGCGCAACTTCGAAGAGCTGAAAGCCGACTTCGAAGAATCGATGAGCATGGTGCCCGGCACGAAGCGCATCGCACTGCACGCCTCGTATGCCATCTTCACCGACGAACACCCCTGGGTCGATCGCGACCAGATCACGTACGCCAACTTCGAACCCTGGGTCGAATGGGCCAAAGAGCACGGATATGGCATCGATTTCAACCCCACCGTCTTCGGTCATCCCAAGATGAACAACGAGCTTTCGCTCTCTTCCCCCGATCCTGAAACACGCAAGTTCTGGATCGACCACGTGAAGGCGTGCCGTAAGATATCGCAGCAGATCGGTGAAGCGCTCGATGATAAAGTGCTCTGCAATATCTGGATCCCTGATGGCCTGAAGGATGTACCAGGCGACCGTTATGGGCTGCGCGCACGCTTGAAAGATTCGCTCGACCAGATCTTCGAAGAGAAATACGACCGAGTGATCGATGCGTGCGAATCGAAGGTGTTCGGCATCGGACTCGAATCCATGACCGTTGGCTCGAACGAGTTCTATCTCGCCTACGCCGCCACCCATCCTGGCGTTTACAACCTTATCGACTCAGGCCACTTCCACCCCACCGAAAACGTAGCCGACAAGCTCTCCGCGCTGCTGCTCTTCTTCGACAAGATCCCCATGCACGTTACGCGCCCTGTTCGCTGGGACTCCGATCACGTGATCCTCTTCGACGATCCTACGAAAGAGATCGCCGCCGAGATCGTACGTTGCCCTGGCGCTTGGGAAAAGGTGCTCGTGGGCCTCGATTTCTTCGACGCCTCCATCAATCGCATCGGCGCATGGGTGACAGGCTGTCGCGCTATGGAGAAATCCCTGCTCTACGCACTCCTACAGCCAAACGATCAGCTCAAGGAGCTGCAGGATGAATATCGCTTCACGGAGAAGATGATGCTCGCCGAAGCTGCGAAGTCAATGCCCTTCGGCACCGTATGGGATGAATACTGCACGCGCCAAGGGGTGCCGACCGATCTTGAGTGCTACCCTGAAGTGGCACGTTACGAAGAACAGATCACCTCAAAGCGCAAGTAGAAAGGAACCGTAATGGGAGTGTTCGACGATATCCAGGCAGGACTAGGCAAGGGCTTCGATGCTGCGATGGATGCGGCCGGCAAAGGGTTCGATGCCGCCGCCAGCGCGACCAACAAAGCGCTTGTTACGCGCGCGCCCTTCATCCAAGCTTTCATCCATCTCTGCGATGACGGCTGGCTGCAAGGCTGGCACGAGCGCAACGGTGGCAACCTCACCTACCGTATGACCGAAGAAGACGTAGCGAAGGTGCGCGGCGGATTCGACAGCGAACCGCGCGAATGGGTCGATCTGGGCTTTAGCGAACCGACCCTGGCGAACGCTTACTTCCTCATAACCGGGTCTGGTGCGTATATGCATAATGTCTCCGCTTCGCCGATCGAGAACATCGGCATCGTCGAGATGAACGAAGCGGGCAGCGCCTATCGCGTAGTCTGGGGGCTGATGAACCGCAAACCCACCTCTGAACTCCCCACGCACATCATGAACCACGCTATCCGCATGAAGGCCACGGACGGGGCTTGCCGCGTGATCTATCACGCACACCCCAACAATATCATCGCCATGACCTTCGTCGAACCGCTCGATGCGCGCACGTTCTCGCGCGCGCTCTGGAAAGCCATGACCGAATGCGTGGTCGTGTTCCCCGAAGGCGTGGGCGTGGTGCCCTGGATGGTACCGGGCGGCAACGAGATCGCGAAGGCCACGTCGGAGCAGATGAAGAGCTATCCTGCGGTCATTTGGGCGCAGCACGGTCTGTTCGTTTCTGGCGCAGATTTCGACGAGACCTTCGGACTCATGCACTGTATCGAAAAGGCAGCGGACATCTACTTCCGCGCTCGCACGATGAATGGCGGCTCGAACGAATTCTTGAACACCATCACCGATGAAGGCCTTGCGCAGATCGGCGTGGAGTTCAACGTGGAGATCAACAAGGAATTTCTCGACGTGCAGTAAGCGCGCGGCAAACGTGCAGTAAGCGCGCGGCGCAAGAGGAGGAATGAGGCTATGACAACGCGAAAGACCGCAGATGGATATACGATTCAGGGCTTCAAGATGAAGCTGTTACCCGGTTTTGCCGCTGAATACGAACGCCGACACGATGAACTGTGGCCAGAGATGGCCGCGATGTTGCACGACTACGGCGCACGCAACTACTCGATCTTCCTCGATCCTGAGACCGATACGCTCTTCGCCTCTGTTGAAGTAGCAGATCCCGCGCACTACGACACGAGCGCCGAAACTGAGATATGCAAACGATGGTGGGATTACATGGCCGATGTCATGGAGGTCAATCCCGATAATTCACCGGTGAGCACGCCGCTCGAATGCGTGTTCCGCCTTGACTAGAAAGGGGACTACCATGGCTCTCTCACAAGAAAGAAAGGGAACGATCGCAGTTTCCCTTACGAATTTCCTCGATTCGGGGTGCATCGTTGCCTCGTCCGTGGCACTTGCTGCGTGGGCGGTCGCATTCAACTTCGGCAGTGCCTGGACCGCTATCTTGGGCGCGGTCGGCGCGAACGCTTTCGGTGCCGCCGTTGGTGCGCTGATCGGCGGATTCCTCACCGACAAGCTGGGACGAAAGTTCATCTACACCTACAACATGCTCGTGTATGCCACGGGCGTGTTCATCGTGATGATCGCAGCGAATCTGCCCATGCTCGTGATCGGCATCGTGATCTCGGGCCTCTCGGTAGGTGCGGGCGTGCCGGCATCGTGGAGCTACATTTCCGAGATGTCGGGATCGAACCGCCGTGCGTCGAACATTGGCATCAGCCAGTTCGCCTGGTCATGCGGTCCGGCTGTTATCTTCCTCATTTCGCTCATCTTCTCGCTCGTGTTCCCCACCTTCGCCGCGAGTGGCGAGCTACTCCCCGCAGGAACCTATGGTCCTTTTGACGGCTTGTTCGCCATGCGTTTGCTGTTCGCGATCCTGTTCGTGGTGGCCATGATCGCGTGGAATCTCCAGCGCAAGCTGCAGGAATCCACCGACTGGACCAGTAAGCAGGAGCTGAAGGCAAAAGAGAGCTTCGTCTCTATGATGAAGCGTGCGCTTACCAATGCGGTGAACATCAAGACGATCATCTTCCTCGTTGCGGTCTACCTTACCTGGAATATCGTTGCAGGCACGATGGGTCAGTTCATGCCCTACATGTACGCAGCGGCAGGCAATCTGGACGACACCACCATCTCGCTGCTCCAAACGGTCATGTGGGTACTCACCGCTATCGGCTCGCTCGCCATCTTCTCGGCGCTCGGCGATAAGGTGCCGCACCGCATCCTGTTCGCATTGACCGCAGGCATGGCATTGGCGGCATGGCTGGTCATGGTGTTCTTCGGCATGCAGCTCGAAGCGGGCACGGCTGATAGCTGGGGCTGGTTGCTCTGGGTATTCGTTGCGCTTTGGGGCGTTTCAGCGGGCTTTTCGGCTCAGTGCTTCTACGCGCTCTGGTCGACAGAGCTCTTCCCTACCGTCTATCGTGGTGGCGTGCAGGGCATCATGTTCTTCCTCGTGCGTGGCGTGCTCGGCATCTGGTCGCTCGTTGCCGTTGCTGGCCTTGGCGTTGAAACGCCTGCGGGCTTCGTAACCGCAGGCTGGATCATGTGCGGCTTCTTGCTCGTGTCGCTCGTGGTGGGCGTGATCTGGTGTCCGAAGACCCAAGGTCGCTCGCTCGACGAGATCACCGAAGAGCGTTACGGCAAAGAGCTCCTCGTACAAGACAGCGAAGACATGGGCATTTAGATGACAAACTTAAGATGACAAACTACCCGGTCGTTCGACACCTTAGTGGGTGAGGGAGGCGAGGCGACGCTGGTGACGTGCATCGAGCACGTTGTAGAGGTAGTTGAACGCTACGATATTCACCAGCGCCGCAATGCCGAAGCTCTGCCACATCTCTGGGGTGAAGGGCGCGATATCAAAGAGCCACCCGAAGCCGACTACACCGATCAAAAGGCCGCCGATCACGACCACTAGCAGTCCCCAACGTAACGGCGTGAAGGGAATCGAGAGCCTGATCACCAACACGATCCCGAGCAAGGCCACCACCATAACGCACAGCGTTGAGACTTGACGATAATCAAGACCGATCGCTTCATTGCCCACTATCGTTAGCACCACAATGCTCACCACTGCGCAGACTGCTCCAGGAATGGAATGCACCACCGCATTCGGGAGGAAATGTCCTCGCACCAGATCTTTATTGGGTTCAAGCGCAAGCACGAACGAAGGAAGACCAATAGTGAAGGCTGATATGAGCGTAAGCTGGATCGGCACAAAGGGATATTGCCACGGTAGGAAGATGAATAAGAACGCTGCTGTTATCGAAAGCAAGGTCTTGACCAGGAAGAGCGAAGCCGAGCGCTGCAAGTTGTTGATCGAACGACGCCCTTCTGCCACCACCGCAGGCATGCTTGCAAAATCGTTATCAACGAGCACGAGCTGGGCAACATTGCGCGCAGCATCGGAACCGCTCGCCATGGCAACGCTGCAATCGCTTGCCTTCAGCGCAAGCACATCGTTCACGCCGTCTCCTGTCATGGCGACCGTGTGACCTTCAGCCTGCAACGCGAGCACAAATGCTTTCTTCTGTTCAGGACGCACGCGTCCGAACACGTTGTAGCTCTTGATCGCAGAAGCAATATCCTGATCCGTTTTGAGCGTGGTGGCATCAATGAAGCAATCAGCTCCTTCGACACCAACTTTCTGCGCAATACCAGAAACGGTATGAGGATCATCGCCTGAGATCACCTTCAGCTTCACCCCTTGCTCTTTGAAGTAAGCGATCGTCTGAGCAGCAGTCGAGCGGATTTGATCGCGCAAGCATACGAAGCCAAGGGGGATTGCATCGCCTTCGATCGCGCCATTGGCATCAAAACCCTCCACACGCGCCACGAGTAACACGCGCGCATCAGCAGTATAGGCGTCGAGCGAGCCCTTGATCTGCGCCAAGGCATTTGCATCTTTCTCAAGAATGAACTGGGCAGCGCCCATCACGTAAGCCTCGCCGTTGGCAAAAGCAGCGCCCGACCACTTCGTATCGGAAGAAAAGGGAATCACGCGCGTAGGCTTCAACAGATCAGTGGGTGTTATCCCCTGTTCGGTTTTCTGCTTCCCGTCTGAAGCGAGTCCGAAATACTCCTGAATAGCACGTGCAGTATCGTTCGGATCCTCATCGCTTGCAACAAGCGAGGCAACTACCTTGTTCAGCTCTTGCCCTATCACCTCTGAATCAGGAGTATCGAGCGGCACAAGATTAGAAACCTCCATGCCACCAGTCGTGATCGTGCCTGTTTTGTCGAGGCAAAGCACATCCACCCGTGCAAGCGTTTCAATGCAGTAAAGTTGCTGCACGAGCACCTGATGTCGTGCAAGCCTCACGACCGCAACCGCCATGACCGTTGAAGCAAGAAGGATGAGCCCTTCAGGAATCATGCCCACCATAGCCGAAACCGTTGAGAGAATGGCAGGATCGAGCTCGACATGATGCAGGAGATATTCATTGGCGAACAGTAGCAGCCCCACTGGGAACATGAAGATGCTCACGTACTTGATGATCTTATTAAGGCTGGTCATGATCTCGGAATTGATCGCCTTTTTCTGCTTAGCCTCGTTCGTGATCTGCGCGGCATAGTTATCGGCTCCTACCTTCTCAACGCGCGCCCATACGGTGCCCGCATTGATGAACGATCCGCTATACAGTTGGTCGCCTGCATGTTTGGGAATGAGCCTGCTTTCACCCGTGAGCAAGCTTTCGTCGGTCTTACACTCCCCTTCTAGCACCACCGAATCGGTCGGAATTTGGTTCCCGCGCCCCAGACGCATCACATCGCCAAGCACCAGCTCATCGATAGGGATCTTCTGGAGCCTCCCATCGCGCATCACCTCAACATTGGCGGCAACTACGATCGAGAGCCGATCTGTCGTGATCTTCGAGCGAATCTCTTGCACGATGCCAATGATGGTGTTGATAACGATCACGAGCATGAAAAGCATGTTCTTGTACGAGCCCGTCAGGAAAACGAACACCGCAAGGATCAGGTTGATAAGATTGAAGAGCGTGCAGATATTGCTACGGAAGATACTGCCGTACGAGCGCGTTTTTACGGTAGCATCCGCATTCACCTTGCCTGCAGCCTGAGCGGCACGCACCTCTTCAGACGTAAGACCCTTGATGCTGGCATTGTTCTGTTCAATAGTATGTTCAACCTGATTCGCCATGATGTTCTACCATCGTAGCGTGTGTGGAGCAAAAGCCAGAATTCCCTTGCTAGATTGTTACAGAGCCACAAAAGATGACAAACTACTCGGCAGATGCGGGCCAGGCAGGATTCTTGAAGATGGCGCGCGAAACGCCTACAAGATCGCCTGCTCCTTCAGCAAGAAGCGTATCAACATCTTCGAGCGTACGCACGCCGCCCGTAACAATGACCGGCAGATCGACTGCTTGCTTGATCGCGGTGGTCATCTCCGCAAAATAACCTGGCTCTTTATGGTCAGGTCGCTTGTAATAGCACATGCCACCTGAAACGTTCAGGATATCGATGTCGGTATTTGCTGCGATGATCTTCGCCGCCTCAACCGCATCTTCGATCGTGTTACCGCCTTCTTTGTAGTCGCACCCACCAAAACGCATCGAGATCGGCACATCAGGGCCAACCGCTACGCGCACCGCTTTGGCAACTTCACAATGAATGCGCACACGATTCTCGATCGAACCACCATATTCGTCGGTACGATGGTTGGTGAGCGGGCTGAAGAATTCATTCAAGAGATAGGCATGTGCAGCATGAATCTCGACACCATCGAAACCTGCTTGCACAGCACGCACTGCCGCATCAGCGAACTGTTGGATTGTAAGCTCGATATCAGCCTTGGTCATCTCTGCGCAAGGAATCGGATCGCCCAATCCAGTTGCTGCTTCACCAATGACCATGCTGCTCGGCGCCCACGGAACCAGACGGGTAACCTTACGATATGCTGTGCCTCCCGCATGAGCGAGCTGAATGAACGCAACCTTACCATTGTCCTTGATAAGACTTGCAAGACGAGAAAGCCCTTCAACCACATCGGGTGTTGCCAACGAAATCTGGCGTGGTGATGCCTGTCCGCGCGGCGTAACGAAACTATGTTCAACAATGATCATGTCGAGCACCGGATTCTCAGCGCGAGGGGTGTAGAACTCGATCAACTCATCGCTCACGGTGCCATCAAGCTCTGCTTTATAGCAAGCAGTCGGTGCCTGGACAATCTTTCCAGAAAGAATACGTTTCATTATTTCGTCGCGAACTTCACTCATTGTGCTTCCTTTCTTCTTACTAATATATAGAGAGGGATTCGGCTAATTCTCATTATGTTCTTTTGGGGAGCTGCCATTTTTATCTGAAAGCTTATCCATGCATTTCTGAGTATCTTCAGCCGCAGCCTTTTCGATTACCTCTTCGACATGACTCTTGATACCAAAAAGCGTACGCTGCGAAGAGATCTTCACCGGACCATCGTAGCCTGATGCTTCGCGCGCAAGGAGTTGCTGCATTTGTTCCCAGCGTTCTTCAGCTCTTGTCTTCATGGATTGCCCCCTTTCAGTAATCATACTAAATGAATGAACGTTTATTTCAAACGAGACCTTGAAGTAGGACGGTTAGCAGAATGCTCGCAAAAAAAATGACCGCCCTGAAGGACGGCCATTAAAATGCGATCAGATTCTAACGTTCTTACTTCTTAACCCCAACACGACGACGATGAAGGACTAAAGCCGCTAAAGCAGCAACGGCTAGAGCAACAACTACTCCGCCAACGATCAAAGGAAGCGGATCCGTATTGGCACTTGAAGTGCTCTTTTTAACGGGAGCCTGGCTGCTGGCGCTGACCAAAGCTTGATCGTAATTTGCTTGCGCCGTTTTAACAGCTTCATTTGCATCGCTCAGATTGCCAACAGCGGTATCGAAAATGTGCTTATTGCTATTCATGGTTTCATAAGCTGCGTTCATACGATCCTCCGCTGCCCTCAAGGGGTTCTGCAAGGCACGATATGCGTCAACGAAGCTATTCAGATATGCATAGGCAGGCATAAGAACGGGGGAGCGCAATGCAGACTCCCACGAAAGTGCCTGGACACCATTGGATTCCTCTTTCGCTTGCTTGAGTTCGCTTTCAGCATTGGAGACAGTTGCCATCAGAGCGTTGAAGCGCGCATTGAGAGATTCCTGCTTTGCTTTCGCAGCATCGAGTGCATTTCTGGCATCGCTCATCTCGTTTGTCGAGCTACCCTGAAGCGAAAGCGCACGATCATACGCTTCCTGAAGGCTTACTAAAGCGCTTTCTGCTGCATTCAAATCGGACTGAGCCTGCAATGCCTTTGCACTCAACTGGTCATAAGAGCTTTGCTTCTCAGCGGCATCTTTAACTGCCTTATCATTGTTTGTCGATGCTGTATTTTTCTCAGTCAAGGCATTATCGGATGCTGTTTTGGCTGTTGTCGAAACTGTTTGGAGATCGTCTCGTCGTTGCACCAAGATGTCTTTGTTGTCGAGTTTAGCCTGAGCATCCGCTATAGCCGCACGAGCGTTTTGGTTCTCTTCGCTTGTGTAGATATCTTCTCTCGCTTTGTTAGCTGTTATTATCTTATTAATATTAATAGAGAGATCGCTGTTAAGCTCTATATGATCGTGAAGAGAATCGAATGCTTGCCTCAGAGTTTCTGCCTGAGTGTAATAGTCCCTTGGCACCATGGACATACAGTTTTCTATACAAATTGCCCAGTAGCCTGCTGCTTCATTGAGATTATTTTCTGCTGTTCTGTAATTACCCAGCGCGGTATCATAAGCAGACTTTGCATTTCCAAGCTCCGATAATGCAGTTTTTTCTGCTTCTTTTGCACCATCAAGGGCAGTCTGCGCAGTGTCACATTGACCCTGCGCTCTTATGAGAATGTTTGAAGAAGAATCATAGACCTCAGAAAGAGCTGCGAGCGCTTCCCCTGCCGCATCCAGCTCTGTCTGAGCAGTCTCCACCTTGTGCACGGCAGCATCGTATGCTTTTTGCTTTGCCTCTTTCGCTTCTAACGCTGTTTTCAACTCACTCTTTCTCGTCTCCAGCGTACTGAGAGCAACTTCAACGTTGGGACCCTCTTCGCGCGCAAGTGTGAGCTCAGCATATACTGGACTTAGGCGCTCTAGCTCCTCGTCGGTCATACCTTTATTCTGATACGCTTCAAACTCACTAAGCTTGCTTAAATAATCGTTATTTTTATTGTGGGCATTAGTCTGAGCATCACCATAAGCTTTCTCCGCAGCGTCTTCCTCTTGCTTCTTTGCATCCATGGCTTGCTCAGCCTGCTCGTATTTCTTCCAAGCATCTTCAACAGCTTCTTGCAAAGCGCCTGTCGGATCTCCATCGGCGCTATTATGAAGCGCTTCCCAAGCTTTTTCATAAGCACGGGCAGCCTTGTTATATACTCTCACAGAGTCATTATAGGCGTTGACCGCTTCGTCAAAGAGCCTTGCTGTTTTTTTCCTGGTTTCATTTGCGGCTAACGCAATTTCATGTGCCTCATCGGCAGCTTTCTTCGCTTGAGCAAGCGCCGCTTCGGATGCTGCCTTGTCTTCTTGCCCTCGCTTCAAGTTGGCAGATGCTTCCTCGACTCCTGGTGCGTTTGCTGCGGCTGCATCATAGGCCGCCTGTGCAGCTGCAACTACTTGCTCCTGGGCTTTTAGCTCGTTAAGGAGATCTTGCTTTTCCGTATTCGCTTGATCGAGCTTCTTTTGCGCGGCATCAACCTTCGCGGCAGCATTCGCCTTAGCTGCATTGAATTCGCTCTTGCCTTTTGCCTTTGCTTCATCCGATGCCTTTTGTGCGACAGCGTGCTCCGAAACGGCTGCATTGTAGTCAGCAGTCGACGAATCGTAGGCATTCTTCGCCTCATCATGTTGAGCGGAAGCGGCTTCTTGATTCTGCTTTGCTGCATCAAGAGCTGCTTTTGCCTCCGAAAGAGACTGAGGCGATGCTTCAAGATCAGCAGCGAAAGCTACGAGATTACCATTGAATGCATTAACAAAAACAGTACCCATGAGTGCTGGCACCGCAATGAGACATGCCACCAAGACACTAAAACCTAATTTTGAAATACTGCTGAATTTCTCATGTGCGCGTTTCATCGTGATCCCTCTTAGCAAGTCTCTCTTGTTGAACTGATTGTTCTTGCGGTCTTGTTAAATCAGGCATCTTTACAGGAAGCCTCGACAAAAAAGGCGAACTCCCGATGAGGTTCGCCTTTGTATAAAAGTGTTTATGGGCTGATTAAGCCTCTTCATCAGCTAGCTGAGCGTTCGCTCGACGAGAGCGAACAACAGCAGCTGCGATTGCGGCAGCGGCAGCAACAACGATTGCCCCGACAACAATAAAGATAAGCGGATCGATACCGTTGTTCGAAGCAGTCTTCTTCACAGGTGCTTTAGCAGTATCCGCTTTTGCCTGAACTACCGTAGATTCATCAGCTTGAGCAGTAGTGTTGTCTTTGCTGCCTGCAGCGTAAGAACCATTGTTATTCCCACCCTTATTACCAAGATTCTTGGCATTGTTCTTAGGCGCGGTGTTGCTGGAATTGTTGTGGTTGGTGCTGCCGCCTGGGTTAAGGTTGCCGGGCTTACCAGAAGAACCACCATTACCACCAGGGTTGTTAGGATCGGTGGAAGGAGTCTTACCAGAAAGACGATCGTATTCTGCCTGAGCAGCTGCTGCAGCAGCAGTAGCACGATTCAGCTCGTTAGTCGCGGCATCATATGCAAGCTTCTGGCTGTTCAGCTTCTTCTCGGCATCAGCTTTCAGCTGAGCTTTTTCAGCAAGCGGAGCCTCGGTTGCGCGAATCGCATCGATACGATCGTTCAGATACTCATAACCTGGTTCGGTGATCAGGTTTGCAGGATCCGTATTATAGGTAAGCGTATTGACACGACCCTGAGCTTGCTCAGCACTCTTTTGCTTGTCCTTCGCCAAGTCAACTTCTGCAAGCGCTTCGATATCGCGCGTATTTGCATTGTTGTATGCCGTCTTTGCATCGTTGAGGGCTTCTTCAGCCTTATTGATTGCAGCGATTCGATCAGTATCATACTCGCTTGGATCGAGAGTGCTCAATATTGTTCGATAAGCAGTGTCGGCTGGCGTAACCTCATCATCGTTGATTTTGGTCTTCTCTTCGTTAAGCTTGCCAATAGCCGCAAGCTGCTCATCTTCCTGATCCTCAAGAGTGCCACAAACACCTTCAGCGTCCTTCATCGCTTTGAAAGTCGCTTTGCTCTTATCGTCTGCAGCTTTCTGGCTCTGTTCCGCTGCTTCAAAAGCAGCCTTAGCATCAGCGGCATCTTGGAGCAACTTTGGAGCATTTGCGAGGCGTGCTTCCGCATCTTTTAATTGCTGAGTTGCGGTTTCAAGCTCTGCTGCATAAGCCGCGATCTCCGCTTCGATGCCCTTCACTTCACGCTCCTTAGTATCTGCTGCAGCCGTTGCATTCTTCAATGCTTCTTCGAGCTCCTGAAGGCTTGGGCTTTCAGTAGAAGCAGCGTCATCGGCGGCCGAAAGATACAGAGCAGCCTGAAGTTGGACAGACTTCGCCCTATCCAGAGCGATCCTGGCTTCATCCACCCTCTGTTGGGCTGCCGCGACCTCCTCACTAGTAGGGGATTGAGGAGTGTCGCTCGGCTCTTCGGTATTGGCCGCCCCGACTTCATTGCTAGCACCTCCTGAACTGCTATCAATCGTGCTAGCATTATCCCCGCCGGGGTCGGTTCCAGAACTATCGATTATTGTGTTTTCCTGGTCATTTAAGTTGCTATCACCTTCAGAGGTTTGCGGCATGTTGCCATTGTCTGCAGGCTCATTTCCCGTGAGGTCTTTGTAGTCTTGAATCGCTTTATCGAGAGCGTTCTGAGCATCCTTTACTGCTTTGTCAGCATTATTTTTTTCGGTCTGTGCATTAGTTTTTGCAGCAACCGCATCATCGAGTTTATTCTTGGCGTCGCCCGCCGCAGTATTGTTAGCAGCTGCCGCTGCCTTAGCTTTGTCGTAGGCTGCCTGTGCGGCCTCTAATTGGGCCGTAAGTTCGCCACCACCAAGATCGTCATACTGACCCTTGGCTTCGTCATAAGCCTTCTGAGCGGCTTCCTGAGCCTGTTTCAGCGGCTTCAATTCATCTTGTGCCTTAGCAAGACGAGTGTTCGCTTCATCTACCTTGGCCTGCGCTGCAGTCACAGCAGCCTGTGCTTTATCGACTGCAGCCTGCAGTTTTGCAGTATCGCCGCCTTCAGCGGCAGCAAGCGCTTCTTGTGCTGCAGTGTGCGCTGCTTTTGCGTCAGCAAGTGTGGAATTGGCGGTCTTAAGGGCTGCTGCAGCATTCTCGTAAATGCTCTTCGCTGCAACATGCTGCGCGTTCGCGTCCTTCAACTTGTCTCGCGTAGAGCCAAGACTTGCTTTAGCTTCAGCAAGATCGGCATCAACAGCTGCAAGTTTATCTTTTGCTGCTTGGAGATCCTCTGCGGCTTTCTTGAGCGCCGCAGCGCCTTGGCCAGAGCCCAAAGCCTCGTCATAGGCTTTCTGGGCAGCGGCTACTGCAGCATTTGCACTTTCCAGCGTACGCTCAGTTGAGGATTTCGTTTGTTGCTTTTTCGCAAGATCCGTCTTTGCGTCTGCAACATTTTGCGCAGCCTTAGCCTTCGCTGCTTCAAATTCTTGTGCAGCGTTGTTCTTTGCGGCATCGGTGCTCTGCTGTGCTTTCGTGTGTTCCGATGCGGCAGAATTATATTCAGCAGTTGCCGAGTCGTAAGCCTTCTTGGCTTCGTTCTGCTTTGCAGCGGCATCTGCCTTGACCTGGTTGGCGGCATCGAGAGCAGCTTTGGCTTCAGCGAGGGATTGAGGAGAAGCCGTACGATCTGCAGAGAACGCAGCAAGATCAAGATCGAGTCCAGTCGTGTTGCCAAGCGTATCCGCTATGGCTGTGTTCACGAGTGTGTTCGTACCCATTCCGGGCAGAGCGATCATGCATGCCAGCAAGATGCAAAGGCACAGTTTCGAAAGATCGCTCAATCTTTCTCTGACGCGTCTCATCGTAATCCCTCTTTCGATGATCCGTTGTCGTGGAGTGTATACGCGCGTGTTCACGTGGATCTTCCCTCCGGGAATTGTGAAGAATGCGTATTAAAAATCCATCGACTCTCAATACCTTCTATATCTAAAAGACCGTCTATAAAACATGCGGCCTTGAAACCATGAGAAAGAGAACACAGTTCAAGATTATTAAAGGAACTCGGAATAGTCCGAGGTAACAAAGCAGAAATGCCAGATTATGGCTTAAGCTATCTTTTCAAAAATCATATATGCGGAACACAGTGCTCAGGGTGTGTTTTGCTACTAAAAACCCGTTTTTTGGACTAGTCCCCCATTCCAACCTTATATTCTAACGACTTGGCAACAAGAAGGCAACAGATTCTGCTAGCTTTTTACGACATTTTCTTTCATTTTCGTTTATGAAAATACCTCATCGATGAACACCTCAGGAACACGCCGCGCTTCCTGTACCGCGCTTTATAAAACACCTGGTAAAAGGCATGCGCGGTAATTGACTCCAAAAGTCCGATTTTACGTGCCGATCGAATGTCGGAAAGCCTGTATGCAAAGCCGGTCCAATGCTTGTTCAAGATAAGCAGCAAGCTTCGTAATGGCTAATGCCCCCTCATGCGAGATCTGGGCGGTTAACATCCCCCTACCGCGCTTGTGATATCTAAGCGCGTAAAAGCAGGTCAACCAATAAAAAGCGACCACCCAAGATGGATGATCGTATTCACGATGGTGGAGCATAGGGGGACCCCGCGAACCATGCCTTACGGCACGCTTTTCTACGTCGAGCTTCACCCTCCTCACACAACAGTCCAGTGGACCGTTGTGCCCTCGCGGAGTTCAATCCGTGCAAGTCAGCCAACAAAAAAACGACCACCCAAATGGATGGTCGTGATCTAGATGGTGGAGCATAGGGGGATCGAACCCCTGACCTCATGGCTGCCAGCCATGCGCTCTCCCAGCTGAGCTAATGCCCCTTAAAGCGCGATTGATTATATCACAGGAACAGGAGTGCCCTGACCTTCAATTTTGATCGAGGCATAAAAAGACGACGTATCGAACACGTCACGAATCGATTCACCCTCGATAAAGGGCAGGTCAACGAACTCATTGAGCGTTGGAACAAGCTCGCTGCAGTCGATGAAGTGATCCTTTTCGTTGAGTTGATTTGTGTCTTGCGCACGCCAATACAGGTCGTTTGCATTCGTAAGGTAATACGTTTCAGCGCCCGTTTGCATATAAGCTGAGTGTGCCTCACGCAGATATGCGATCAGATCATCGACATTTGCCAGGTCAAGCGCTTCTTCAGCTTTTCTTCCCATGAAATCCCCTTTCTGGTCTTATGGGCCTATCTTAGCAAAGAACACAGCAGTGTTACACGGTATCTGCAAGCTTATTCGAAAATTTCACGAACAGAGAAACGCCTGGTAGATTTGAAGTATAGATACCCAAATGCATTTCGGATCCGCAACACGTCCAAGTCAGAGAACCCACAGTGCATTTAGAGACAGAAGAAGAGACTGCATCAAGGCATTGGATGCTTTATTCAGCGATCAAGGGACATTGCATCTTGCTCTGCCTCCCCTTCCGACTCTCCTTATTGGTCTGGATTGCCCAAAAAAGAGGCCCGAAGCGCTGAGAAGCCGTCTAAGACCCTGACTGCGATTCGGGGGTATTAGGGCACCCAAAAAGGGGTAGATTGCATCCAAAAACAGCGTTAGAAACGCGCTCAAAAGGGTTTACGAAGGTCGCCCTGGAGCCAACGTGCTCTACAGCCGCCAAAAGTGACCAAAATGACCATTTTTGGCATGTTTTCGAGTTACTTCTTGAAATTTTTTTCGAAATTTTCTATTTCTGTTTTCATGTTTGAACTGGCTATTTGTTTATCTACTCTTGCTCGTATCGTAAAAACAGCCCTCTTTTTGTCCTGTTTTCACCATCGAAATACGCAGGAGGGTCGATTTTGGGCATTTTTGCCAAAACCCTCAAAAAATAAGAAAACTTTTGTCTCTTATTAGAAATCCGAAAATTTGTTCAATTAAGCTAACTTATTTGTTACGAATATATCATTTCTTCACATTTTTTGATGACGATCGCAAAAACTTTGACATTCTAAGTAATTTTTTTGCCAAAAGTTACCCTAGGCAAATAATTTTTCGGTCAGATCGGACGATTTTCAGAACCCGCAAATCGCGTGATGATAGCACCCCATTTTGATCCAGATCCCTTGGCGGAAGCCGGTGCTATCACGCGCTAAAACAAGCTCGAAATCCATCGATTCCAAGGCTTGAACTTGGGCGCTCATTGGTTTGTCTTTTTCTGCTTTTATCAGGCATGCTATCTCATGCTATGCCTATGCTTTCACCTGTTTTATCGCCCAAGAAAACCCACATTCTGAACCCCTGTTGCAGTCCCTCTCTTCCTCCTCGCATCACCGGTGAGAAGAGAGGAATTTTCGGGGGTGTTAGCACCCTAAAATGGGGGCAAAATGGACCAGCTCCAGAAGAGAATGAAACTTTTTTTGACAAATTTTGGGTTAATCTGAGCAAAAAACGAACATTTGATCGATTGACTTGAAAATTCGCGCGATCTTTCATGTTGGACAGTTGGCATACACGCTTGTTCGAACAAGAGCACATGCGGAACACTTTGCTCATTTTCAAGAAATTCGGAGCGTTGATTCCGGATGTTGATGCCTGAACAGAATCAGATCGCGCGACCGAGCAAAGGATGCTCGTAACGCGGATTGAAGAATGAATGAAAATGAGAGCACGAACGTAAGACATACTGCCATCGCCAGAGCAATGAAAGACTCAGCGCTCTTTGCTTGCAAGCTTCATCGCCGTGGACCCACTTGCCTAAGGAGACGCAAAGGATCCAAGCGCACTTGCTCGCAAGAAATGATCGGTTGATCAAAAAGCAACGCGCGTGCAAAGTGTTGGAACGATTAGTTCTTCTTGGAGGGGTCGCGCCGCTTGGCGCGCAAGATGTCATAACGATGAAGCGGCATGGGGGTGATGAAAGCATAAGCGCCCATCGCCTTGTTGGCAACCTCCACCGGAATAGTATTGGCAATAGCCACCGCTCTCTCACTCGAATCGAAGCAACGCTCATTCTGCTTCGAAGCTGAAGCATCTTTTAACTCAGGGTTATCGAGACCTTCATCATCGCGGACATCCACTACCGGGAAAACCTCTTCAAGCCCAACCACTAACACTGGCGTTACTTCGCAATGGGGACTGAGCAATTCGAGCGTATCTCCCTCATAGAAGCGATTGCGGCAATACACGATGGTCTGCCACATGCCTTGGGTAAGATCGAGATCGTTTTCCGTTGCGGTCGCTTCGATCGGACGCGACTCGACTACTTCGGCCACCCAATCGTAGAGCTGCACATAGATATCATCTTCGAACGACTGCTGGGCATCTCCGTAGAAGAAGCCTGTCGAATAAGGCCTGTGCGAAATGCACTCGAGTTCACTTCCCCACTGCACAGGATCTCCCCCGTCGAGCACTTGGCGGTAAGCGTTCACCACCGTTGCCACGTAGAACGCTTTCTTCACACGCCCTTCGATCTTGATGGAATCCACCCCAGCTGCAATAAGCTCATCGAGGTGAGCGAGCATATTCAAGTCTTTGGAATTCATGATATAGGTGCCGCGTTCGTCCTCTTCAATGGGAAAGAGCTCACCTGGACGAGTCTGCTCTTCCAAGTGGTAGCTCCAACGGCAGGGCTGCACGCAGTTTCCTTGGTTCGCGCTGCGCCCCGTAAGATAATCGCTGATAAGACAACGCCCTGAGATGGCCATGCACATGGCGCCCTGCACGAACACCTCCACCTCGACATCGGGCAACTCTGCTTTGAGCTGAGCGATCTCTTCAAGTGACATCTCACGTGCGGTAACAATGCGTTTCGCGCCAAGACGATGCCACATGCGCGCAGCCTCGACGTTCGAAACGGATGCTTGGGTGGAAATATGCAGGTCAACCTGAGGGGCATGCTCACGCGCAAGGGCGAACACGCCCAGATCGCTCACGATGAACGCATCGACCCCCGCAGCAGCTAACGCTGCCAAATACTCAGGAAGATCGCTCAAGTCTTCATCGTGCAAATAAGCATTGAGCGTTACATACACCTTCGCGCCGGCGTCGTGTGCCATCTGGACCGCACGGGGCATATCGGCAAGCGAGAAATTCTGCGCACGTTGGCGCAAGCCGAACTTATCGCAAGCAAGATACACCGCATCAGCGCCGAAATAGAGCGCATAGCGCAGCTGCTCGAACCCACCAGCTGGAGCCAGCAGCTCAGGCTTTCTTACCTGTTTGGTATTACTGGACAATTGGACCTCGACCAATATAGGTCTGCTTATAGCGATTCAAGAACGAAAGGCTATCAGCAAGCGAATCGAAGCTCACATCGAACTTCTCGCCCGTTGCACGACGTTTGACCTCGACTTTTCCTTCTGCCAAACCGCGCTTTCCTACTACGACCTGGGTGGGCCAGCCGATCAGATCTGCATCGGCGAACTTCACGCCCGGGCGCTCCTTACGATCATCAATAACGATCTCGAGCTTGGGGAAACTCTCTTTCAGCGTTTGTGCCAGACGAAGCGCAGCCGGATAGACCTCATCATCGCCCACAGTAAGCGGAATGATGCAGAGATGAGCTGGCGCAACAGAAGCCGGCCACTTGATGCCGTATTCATCGTTATGCTGCTCGACTACCGCGGCGAGCGTACGGGTGATACCCACGCCGTAGCAGCCCATGATGAATGGCTGGTCGGAACCATCTTCTGCAGAATAGACCGCGCCGAGCGCTTTGGAATACTTATCGCCAAGCTGGAAGACCTGCGAAACCTCGATACCACGCGCTTCTTCGAGCGGCGTGCCGCAGTTGGGGCAGATATCGCCTGCTTTCGCCGTGGAAAGATCGGCCCAGACATCCACCTTGAAGTCTTCGCCTTGTGCCGCACCTACATAGTGGAAGCCATCTTCGTTGGCACCCACCACCCAGCGGGCAATCTTCTCGAGATTCTGATCAGCGGCAACGATGATGCCCTCGGGCACCCCAACCGGGCCGATCGAGCCCTTGGGGAGGCCGGTGGCCTCGAGTTCTTCGTCGTCCAACAGCTGGAAGCCAGCGAAAACGCGATCGATCTTGATCTCGTTGAGCTCGTGATCACCCGGGATGAATACCGCAATAACCTGGCCTTTTTCATCCTTGCCTACGAGCGCTTTCACGGTTGCAGCCTCATCGATGCCAAGGAATTCAGCCAGCGCAGCAATGGTGGTAACGCCAGGCGTGGAGATCTTCTCCATGGCAGCAACCTCATATTCCTGGGGCTGCGTGATGCACTCAGCCACTTCGGTGTTCGCCGCATAATCGCAGTTAGGACAGTAGACGAGCTCTGCCTCGCCCGCATCGGCGAGCGCCATGAACTCGGTAGTAACCTTGCCGCCGATCTGACCAGAATCGGCCTCGACCGGGCGATAATCGAGCCCGCATCGTTCGCAGATCGTGCCATACGCCTCGCTCATCTGGTCATACGTTTCCTGGAGCGATTCAACGCTTGAGTGGAAGCTATAGGCATCCTTCATGATGAACTCGCGGCTACGCAACAACCCGAAGCGCGGACGAATCTCGTCGCGATACTTCGTCTGAATCTGATAGAGCGTGGTAGGAAGCTGCCGATAGGAACGCAGTTCGTTACGCACGAGCGCAGTGATGAGCTCTTCGTGCGTGGGTCCAAGGCAAAAGCCGTGGTCATGACGGTCGTTCATGCGCATGAGTTCGGGGCCATAATCGTCCCAGCGGCCCGATTCGAGCCAGAGTTCAGCAGGCTGGAGCGCTGGCATGAGGATCTCCTGAGCACCCGTGGCATTCATCTCTTCGCGCACGATGTTCTCTACCTTCTGCAGCACGCGCATGCCAAGCGGCAAGAATGCATAGATGCCCGAAGCCACCTTGCGGATCATGCCCGCGCGCATGAGCAGTTTGTGCGAGGCGATCTCGGCATCGGCCGGATCTTCCTTAAGCGTAGGAACATAGAGATTGCTCATATAGAGGATTTCGCTCATAACCTTCTCTCCTATCGTTTAGCCTGTTCAGGCATTGTTTATCAAGTTCGCGATCTCGTCGAATAGCGCATCGACGATATGCGCTTCAGGTACTTTCTTGATCACTTCTCCGCCTGCGAAAATGACGCCCTGGCCATCGCCGCACGCAACACCGATATCGGCATCCTTCGCTTCACCAGGTCCGTTCACCACGCAGCCCATCACGGCTACGCGCAGCGGCTTCGGCACGCTGGCAAGGCGCTCTTCAACTTGCTTGGCAAGTGCTATGAGATCTACTTTAGCGCGTCCGCACGTGGGACAGCTGATCAACTCCGGGTAACGGAAGCGCAGTCCAAGCGCGCCGAGGAGCATCCAAGCAGCCTTCACCTCTTCGACCGGATCATCGGTAAGGGAGATGCGCATGGTATCACCGATGCCCTGTTCAAGCAGTATGCCCAGGCCAGAAGCGGATTTTATGAGCCCTTGAAAGAGCGTGCCCGCCTCAGTGACCCCGATGTGGAGCGGGATATGCGGCAGTTCGCGCGAGATAATGCGGTAGGTTTCGACCGTAGTAGGAACATCATGTGCCTTGGCAGAGACCACCAGATCGGTGAAGCCTTGTGCCTCGCAAAATTCGACGTATTCACGGGCCGAATGCGCCAACTTTTGCGGGAGCGAAAGCGCTGCATCGTCGCGCAGGTGCGCATCAAGCGAACCGGCGTTCACGCCGATACGAATGGGGATACCTGCCTCTTTGGCCGCTTCGAGCACCGGAATGGTTGCCTCGAGGCCGCCGATGTTGCCCGGGTTGATGCGCAGTTTCGCAGCCCCACGACGTGCCGCCTCGATGGCAAGATCGGCGCTGAAATGAATATCGGCCACCACGGGAAGCACGGAGCGTGCGCAGATCTGCTCGAAATAGTCGAGATCGGTCGCATGCGGAATAGCAATACGGATGATGTCGCAGCCTGCCTGCGCCACCCGTTCGATCTGCGCGAGGTTCTCTTCCACTTCCGAAAGCGGGAGGTTGAGCATGGATTGCACGGCGCAGGGCGCTCCCCCGCCAACAGGCACGTTGCCCACCATAACCTGATGCGTTACTTCGTTAGGCAGCACGGCACACTCCTAGCCCCAATTCCCGAAGATGAAGCGCTGCACATCTTGGTTGAGCATGAACACGAAGAAGGCCATGAACAGGCACATTCCACCAATGCTCAGGTAGTTTAGCGCGCGGATGGAGATGTTCTTGCGCCTGATCTTCTGGTAGATCTCGATCACGAAGCGCCCACCGTCGAGCGGCGGAATGGGCAGCAGGTTCGCAAGCCCGAGCGAAACCGAGATGACTGCCGAAAAAGAGAGCAAGCTGATGAATCCCGCTTCGAAGGCCGTTTTCGAAAGGACCGCGATGCCCACGATGGACGTGGAGTTCGCAACGGTATCAGCCGCCGTTGCGGGGTTGAACAGGCCCAAGATAGCTACCGCCACCATGCCGATGTACTTGAACCCAGCCACGATGGCATCGAACGGCGCAAGCACATAGTGAACCACTTCGCCACTTTGCATCTGCACGTCCACTCCGATGATCGAATAGATGATAACGAACACGATCATGGCGTAGAGCAAGTTCATGAACGGCCCCGCCAACAAGATGGTAATGCGCTTCCAGAACGGCAGCATGCAGTATTGCTGCTTCTGCTCCGAAGCGAAAAATTCATCAAGATTCGTCACTTCGCGAGGTGCTCCTTCGACGTGCTTCACGCCATCGATGAGGCATGCGGGCGTGCGATAGGTGTTGAGCTTGTCCTTACGCGTGGGACGCTTGAGACTGCCCCATTCGGTGAGCTCTTCGAGCGCCTGATAGGCTTCGTCGTCGGTGATGCCGAGCGCATCGGCCACATCCTCCATATCGGCCGTGCCATGTGCATACATGTAGCCGAGCACCGCTTTCAGGTGCGGACTGGGCGTGCCCGTTCCCATGCCACAAACCGCTGCATACCCACCCAATGGCACAGCAGTAACGCCAAAACGCGTGCCCTTCCAGGTAACGCCGATGCTGGGGCCGGGAAGACCGATCATGAACTCGCTCACGCGCACCCCGAACGCGCGCGCAGCAAGAAAGTGCCCACCTTCATGGATGAACACCAGAAAGCCGAGCACAAGCGTAGCTATGAGAATCGTGAGTAGAATGTCCATGTCTCTATTATAGAAGGGTGAAGAGCGCCGCCCTTTCAAAGCAAGCAGATTTTCGCAATATGCTCACGCGGTGGGCTTTTACGGTCCTGGGATCCGACAAGCACCTGAACACTGCATCAGAAGGCGGCGCTACCTGGCGTTCGTAAAGAAACCCTGAACTCTTTGGGCGGACGCTATCGAGTGCGCTCCTTCGACGCGTCGCTCGTTCGTGCTAACTTCCGCAATCGTTGTTGCGAAAGTGGATCACTCACATTCGCTTTGGCTTACCCTCTATCGCACGCTCGCTAGCGTCCGCCAAGCAAGGGCACCTGTTCGCGTGCATAAACACGAGTTTCAGCATCGATGGCGAGCAATTGATCGATGCTCGTAGCAGCCTGCACACTTCCCTCGCGCACGGCATGGTTCATGGCGCGTTCGACCAGCTCAGCGATACCGAGATAGGGAATCTGCTCGGCAAGGAACGCTGCAACCGCCACCTCGTTCGCCGCATTCATGACCGCTGGAAGTGTGCCACCGGTAGTGCCTGCCTCGATCGCAAGCGCTAAGCAGCGGAATGTTCCCAAATCAGGCGCCTCGAACTCGAGCGAACCGAGCGTACGGAAATCGAGCGGTTCGACCGGCGCCGACCAGCGCGCAGGGTAGCTGAGCGCGAACTGGATCGGGATGCGCATATCGGTAGTGCCAAGATGCGCCTTCACAGAACCATCGGTGAATTCGACCATGGAATGAATCGCGCTCTGCGGTTGTACCACAACAGCGATCTTATCGTAGGGCATGGCAAAGAGATGATGCGCCTCGATCACTTCGAGGCCTTTATTCATGAGCGTGGAAGAATCGATCGAAATCTTGCGACCCATGTTCCACGTAGGATGGCTAAGCGCCTGTTCAACCGTGATATTTTGAAGGTCGGCTGCCTTCTTCCCGCGAAAGGGGCCGCCCGAAGCGGTGACCCATAAGCGCGTGACCTCGGCGGGGTCTTCGCCGAGCAAGCACTGATAGATAGCTCCGTGTTCGGAATCGATTGGCAAGAGCGTTTCGTGCGTGGAGAGCGGCATGAGCACATCGCCACCCACCACGAGCGACTCCTTGTTAGCCAGCGCAAGCTGCTTGCCCGCCACGAGCGTTGCGTAGCTCGCCTGCATGCCAGCGGCTCCCACCAGGGAATTCACCACCATATCGACCTCGGGAAGGTTGCACAGCTCAACGATAGCCTCAGAACCTGCGTGGAGCGTGGCGCCGATCTCGGCGAACCGTGCGCGCCAAGCTTCAGCTATCTCAACGTTCGCAAGCACCGCATGCTCGACCGAAAACTCCCGTGCTTGTTCGAGCAGAAGCTCTGCCTGCGTATTCGCACTGAGCGCCACGATCTTCACGAATTCAGGATGGCGGCGTGCTACATCGAGGGTCTGCGTGCCGATCGAACCGGTGGAACCGAGCACGCAAACGCGCTTCGGGCATGCGGGAATATCTGCTTGCTTGTCAGCCATGAGAACCTCCAAAAACAGGAACCGTATTGAAGATGAAGAGCAAAAGCGCGCGCAAAACCTAGAAGAGCACGCCTGTACTGATGAACGTGAAGGGGATGCAGTTGCCGAAGATGAGCAGCATCGAAGCACCGAGCGTTACAAGGAATTGCGAATCGCAGCGGTCGAGCAACCCACCATGACCAGGCATGATCGTGCCCGAATCCTTGAATCCCGCATTGCGCTTGATGCGCGATTCGACCAGATCGCCGATAACGCCGAGCACGCCACAGATCGCGCCGAACACGAGCGACTGGACGATGTTCATCTCGACTCCAGGAATGAGCGGGAACAGGCACCAGAACGCCATGGAAAAGACGAGGCCAGCGAAGAAGCCTTCCCAGGTTTTCTTCGGCGAGACCTGCGGCGTCATCTTGTGCTTGCCGAACTTCGAGCCGATAAGATAAGCGAAGGCATCGTTGCCCCACACGCTCGCGAAGATACCGAGGATGAGCACGCCTCCCCAGTAATCGGGCACTGACATGCGGATGAGCATGGCCGCCGACATGAGCAGCCCCGTATAGAAGGCGCCGAACAGGCTCACGGCAACATCGACGATGCGCGCATGGAGCCAGAAAACGTACCACACAAGTAGCACGATGATGAAGAGAGACACCATGACCACCACGCCATTGATGCCGAACAGCCACATGGCCAGCGGAAATGAAGCAGATGCCACGATGCCGAGCACTTCGTTGGGAAGCTTCGCATCGGAGCGGAGCATGTAGTAGAACTCGCCTGCGCAGATTGCGGAAAGCGCCGCCAGATAGATGGCGGTGGTTGCATCGGAGGCGATGATGCAGAGCACCGTGAGCGTGATGTAGACCGCGCCCGTGCGAACGCGAACCTGCAGGTTAGAAGGGTTCTTCAGCTTCGTGGGGGTCTTGTCGAGCGCCTTTTGCTTGAACTGACTTCCACGGGTGGGCTTTTCGTGCTCTTCGCGCTTGATAATGATCTCTTCGCGCGATTCGACGATGTTGCCCTGTTCATCGGCATGAGTGAAGGTACGGCGGATACGCTCGGTGGGCATGTGCTACACCGCCCCGAAACGGCGATCGCGATGCTGGTAATACAGCAGCGCACGCAAGAATTCATAGCGGTCGAAATCCGGCCAGAGCACGTCGGTGAAATAGAATTCCGTATAAGCGATCTGCCAGAGCAGGAAATTCGAGATGCGCATCTCGCCCGAAGTGCGGATGAGCAGGTCGGGGTCGGGAATATCGGCGGTATAGAGGCGGCTTTCGAATGCGGCTTCCGTGAGCGGTTCGGGCTGCTTTCCCTCCGCAAGTGCCGCAAGCGCCTCGTCGATCGAACGCTGGGCTGCTTCGAGGATCTCGGCGCGAGAACCGTAGTTCACGGCGATGACGAGCGTCATGCCCGTGTTGTTCTTGGTCTTCTCCCATGCATCCGAAAACGCGCGGGCCGTCTTTTCGGGAAGCGCGCTCGTATCGCCGATGGTGGCCACACGCACGCCTTCTTCATGCAGGCCATCGAGCTCGGCGAGCATGTTCTTAGCGAAGAGGTTCATGAGCCCGTTCACTTCGTCTTGCGGACGCTTCCAGTTTTCCGTGGAGAAAGAATAGATGGTGAGGTAATCCACGCCCACATCGTTCGCGCAGCGGATAGTCTCGCGCACCGCATTGATGCCCGCTTTGTGGCCGTTCAGACGGTTCATAGCGCGCTGTTTGGCCCAACGCCCGTTCCCGTCCATGATAACGGCAACATGGCGCGGTATGCGGCTCTGGTCGAGCTTGGCAGGATCGAGCCCCGCAGGGGGATCGGGGAAGATGTAATCCAGCGGTTGCCTCATACGACGAATTCGCCTCGAACGACTCTGCCTACGTAAGGCTAGACGGTCATGACCTCGTCTTCTTTTTTCTTCAGGATGTCGTCGATCTTAGCGACATAGGAATCCGTGAGCTTCTGGATCTCCTCTTCGGCGCGGCGCTTCTCGTCTTCGGGAAGGTTGTCTTCCTTCACGCTCTTCTCGACTTCGGTGTTCGCATCACGACGCGCGTTGCGGATGGCGATGCGGGCTTCTTCGGCGTAGGTCTTGCACTGCTTGGCCAGTTCCTTGCGGCGCTCTTCAGTAAGTGAAGGGAACGGCAGGCGAATAACCTGACCATCGTTATTGGGGTTCACGCCCAAATTAGCATTCATGATAGCCGCTTCGATCGCGCCGAGCGAACTCTTATCCCACGGCTCGATAACGAGCGTGTGGGCATCGGGGGTCTTGATGGCCGCCATCTGATTGACCGGCGTGAGCGTGCCGTAGTATTCAGCCTTCACGCGATCGAGGATCATTGCGTTAGCGCGACCAGTGCGCACCGACGAAAGGTTGGTGTTCAGCTGATCGATAACGCCGTCCATGCGTTTCTTTGCGGTCTCTTTGATGTCGTTTACCATGCTTCCTCCCCTTGGTGAGCGGCTTAAGGCCGCGTTTCTGGCAGGTGCCCGCGTGAAGCGACCGTGCCCTATGATTTTAAACCTCTGTTATTGTAGCGCGAAAATGCCCGCGCGCGATGCCTTTATCGTAGTGCCTGCATGCTTTAGCGCAGCGCACGTGAGGCAGATGCAACGGACGCTTAAGCAAAGCATACATATCCACCGGCTGTTGCGTGCGGTTCACGCTACTGCAGAACACGCAAAGCTTCTATGTATGCTCCGTGTGACTTGCACAAAATGGGAGGCTCTAGCCTTCCGCGGTAACTGTGGTACCGATGTCTTCACCCTTCAGGATGCGCGAGATGTTGCCCGGAACCGTGAGGTCGAACACGAGAATGGGCATATCGTTGTCCATGCACAGCGAAGTAGCGGTGGAGTCCATGACATGCAGGCCCTTCGCGAGCACATCGATGTAGCTGATGGTCTCGAAGCGCTTCGCATCGGGATGCGTGACCGGATCGGCATCGTAGATGCCGTCAACCTTCGTTGCCTTCATGAGGCATTCGGCGTTGATCTCAAGCGCGCGCAGTGCGGCGGTGGTATCGGTGGTGAAATACGGATTGCCCGTGCCTGCCGCGAAGATGACCACATAGCCTTTTTCCAGATGATGAGTGGCGCGGCGACGGATGTAAGGTTCAGAGACCTGACGCATCTCGATCGCGCTCATAACGCGCGTGGGAATATCGTGACGCTCGAAAGCATCTTGAAGCGCAAGCGCATTCATGCAGGTAGCAAGCATGCCGATGTAGTCTGCATGCGCACGATCCATACCCTGCGCCGAACCAGCCAGGCCGCGGAAGATGTTGCCGCCGCCCACCGTAACTGCGAGCTCCACGCCGTCGTTCACGATCTCTTTGATCTGAACGGCCAGCTCTTCGACCACTTTCGGATCGATGCCGTAGCCCTCTTCACCCATGAGCGCCTCGCCCGAGAGCTTCAGGAGCACGCGTTTGTACTTGTAATCCGAGTTCATGAAGATCCTTTCTTGTGAAGGAATACCCCGTTGAAGGATATATCTCATCCATATTACCCCATCGTCTGGGCACATCGGAGCGCATAGGGAAAAATCGATGCATGCGCACAATTCGCACGAAAGTCGCGACTCGTGCCCTTCTGAACTTTGGTGCACCAGTAACGCAACTTAAGAAAGACCTTGCAGGCACGCTCTTGCAAGGGCTTCGCGAAGTGGAGCGGAAAGAGCCACAAACGAAAGCGGCCCACCAAAGCACGAACAGTAAAGCAGATGGATCATTAACCGAAACTCAGTTAAAGCGCAGGCAAAGCGAAAGCGGCCTGCCAGGCAGACCGCTTTCTTTCTCATCCGTTCCTCACAAACGGGAATGACCACGAAGTGGGTTGATGAGCAGGTGCGCTTGAGCCACACGTTGCTCAAGCGATAACGATAGCGCGAGTACTATTGCGTATCGGCACCAAGTTTTACTTTCGTCGTTTCCTCCTTGCCATCGCGCAAGTAGGTTACATCCACCTCATCGTTAGGGCTATGTGAGCGAATCGCAAGCACCAGATCGGAAGAGCTTGTGATCGATTCGCCATCCACCTTCAGAATCACATCGCCTTCCTGCAGGCCCGCTTTGGCGGCGGCACCCCCGGCAGTAAGCGAGTTAATGTAAGCACCTTCGGTAGCTTGAATGCCAAAGCGCTGTGCAAGCTCGTTGTTCACGGTGATCAATGAAACACCCAACTGCGCGTGAGAGGGTGTTTTGCCCTGAATGAGCTGCTCAGCGATGCCGAACGCATAATCGACTGGGATCGCAAAACCCACACCAGAGCTCGTGCCGCTGGTGGACATGATGAGGGTGTTGATACCGATGAGCTTGCCTTCAGCATCCACGAGTGCGCCACCGGAATTGCCCGAATTGATGGCTGCATCGGTCTGGATCATGTTGGTATAGATTGCGCCAGACTCAGAATCAGCATAAGAACGGTTCACCGCGGAAACGATACCCGTAGACACAGACTGTTCCATGCCGAACGGACTGCCAGCAGCCATGACCCACTCGCCCACCTTAAGATCAGAAGAGTTACCGATCTCGATAGGCTTCAAGGTTGCGCCATCCACCTTGATAACAGCTAGGTCGCTCGAAGGGTCGGTGCCGACCAGCTTAGCCTTGTAGGTTTCGCCTTCAGCGACGACCTCGAGTGCATCGGCGCCATCGACCACGTGGTTATTCGTAAGGATGTAGCCATCTGCTGTGAGCACGACACCTGAACCGAGCGAAGTCTGCTGTAGCTCCTGCGTAGCAGACTGGCCGCCCAACATACCGAACGGCGACATGCTTTGCTGACTTGTATTGGCATACACATTGATGTTCACCACAGAAGGCAGCGTTTTAGCTGCTACCGCTTCAGCAAGCGACATATCGTCGGTATCAACATCTATCGTGATGCCAGAGTTGGTCTCTTTGATGGTATAGCCACTATTCGAAGGATTGACTGCAACGAAAATACCCAAGGCAAGCACGCATGCAACAGCTGCACCAGCGAATGCGATGAAGAACGTTTTCACACCTTTGCGATTCTTCTTAGGCTTTGGGGCTGCAGGCTGCGCAGGAGCAGGTGCCGGCGCGGGAGCGGCATTGACCGGAGCGCCTTGCGGCGGCTGAGGTTGAGATTGGGATGGTTGAGGTGTGTCTGACATAGTCTGCAGAAACCCCCTTTTTTATCTCGGGAATAGTTACTTTGCAAACGTTACTAGAGGAATATGGAATGCCTATGTCGAGCAAACAAATTCACAACTTTTCTAAACTGCACCAATACGCACACGCAAAAACAGGGAGCGTGATGGCTCCCTGTTCAGTAGGCATGGCTATGTCAGGCACATAGAAAGAAAACTTAGTCGTTAGAGTCTTCGTTTGTTGTAGCAGTATCTTCGCCTTCGGCAGGTTCGGGCTCGGGCTCAGGAATGGGCTCGATGACGGTAAGGCTTGAAAGATTCATCTGCTCTCCCAACCACTTCTGATCGATGAGTTTCAACACTCCACCATCAGAGAGCTTTTTCAAAGCTTCACTCACCGCATCTTGAAGACCGGAAGCAGTGATAGGTGCGCCAATGCAGTACTTCGTTTCTTCAGCAAGCAGTGCAATAGGATAGATAGCCTGGTTGTTCGAGTGTGCTACATAGGAACCAATTGTGCTATCGGTGGCCACATACTTCGCCGAACCGCTTTTGAGCTTGTCGAAAGCCGTTTGAATATCGGAAGTGGCATCGAGGTGATCCTGGCCGAGACGATTCGTAACCTCGACCGCACTCATAGAAGAAGCCTGCGCAGCAACCACGAACACATCAGTGGGCAGCGGAACACGCGTGCCTTCTTCAGCGGCGAACAAAACGACCGAAGAAGAGAGATAGGGCTCGGAGACCCAACAGTTCTTCGCATCGGAGCCAACACCCATAACAATATCAACATTATCGGAGGTGAAAGCGCCTTCAGCATTCGTTCCCACATCAACGAGCTCAAGCTTCAAACCCAGTTCATCAGCAAGCGCTGCTGCTGTATCGACATCGATACCCACAATAGATCCTTGCGATTGTGCTGCATAAGGCGCATTCGAAGCATCCACACCAACACGCAGCGTGCCCGGCGTATGCAACAACGAGTTGTCGATCTTCTGCTCAGAAGGCTCAGGCGTGTAAGAATTGCTTGAACACCCACTCATAAATCCTACGCACAACGCTAAGACAAGCGCGGCCAATGCCGCAGCCAATGCGCGAAGCGCAGAAGACTTGCTCATCGGGGAAGATGCTGCAGCAGACGCACTTGCAGCTTGACTCTCTACGATGGTTTTTACGTTTGATGCTTTCTTCATGTATAGCCTCTCTTGTTAACCTCTTGGTCTTGTTCAAGATCTGCTTTGAATGCTCGTTTGTGTTCACCGTGTAACACAAACGAGCAAAAGCCTCTGTTCCCCTGAAAAAGGGTGCTTTTCCTTGCACAAACGCTCTCAGGGTTCTTTTAGCTGACCTAGTTTTCGACCCCACACCTGCATACGGGGACTTAGCCGCTGTAGACCGTGCGCGCACGAGTATTGCAGCGACGCCATCCGCTCGCCAGAGCAGCCCTATGCCGCTTCACCGACGGTACGACTTACACCTAGAATGCGCCGTGCTCATTCAATGATGAGCTCTTCGCCAAACCTGCAAAAGCGCAAGGCTAGCAGGAATAACACGCGAGCGATCACTGAACTTACGTGGATCCTTTCGACCGCATCTGCCATGGACTTGGAATGCTGCACTCGAAAGCGCTGCATGTCCGCAACTACAGACCTAAAAGAAACCCCCTTAGTATATCAGTAATGCACCCCTCACCTTAAATTTATATGACGAAAGCGTAAGGATCGGCACAAGGGGTTGCAAAAGCCTATAATTAGTTCAACCACGGTGCTGTTCACATATCTCTCGCATATAGCACGCAAAACTTTCAATGCAGCACCCCTGCTCACGCATGTAGAACGCAAATCTTCCTTTTCAATTTGCACCACCGCGCGAGCTACGTATTGGCCGGGGTAAGGAGCCAGGTTGTTCGACGATATACTATCCACGCTCTCGTTCGTGGATATATTCAATATCTGTGTTTTCATCACCTTCACGTTTTGCTATGCCTATCAGCTCTTTTACGTTCTTGTCGTACTCACGCGCAAAGCACCGAAGCAAACCGCGAAGAAAAACCACCGCTATGCGGTGCTCATCGCAGCTCGTAACGAAAACGCTGTTATCGGCGACCTTATCCACAGCATCCGCGTGCAGAATTACCCGCAAGAACTTATCGACATCTTCGTAATCGCAGACAACTGCACCGACAACACCGCCGCCATCGCACAAGAAGCTGGCGCGATCGTATTCCCCCGCTTCAACACCGAGCAGATCGGCAAGGGTTACGCACTCGACTATGGTGTGACCTGCATCCGTGAACACTATTCCGAGAACGAATACGAGGCTTACTTCGTCTTCGACGGCGACAACGTGCTCGACGCGAACTACTTCCGCGAGATGAACAAGGTCTTCGATGGTGGTGCCATTGCTTCCACGAGCTACCGCAACTCGAAGAATTTCGGTTCGAACTGGATTTCGGCTGGCTATGGCGTGTGGTTCTTGCGTGAAGCGAAGTACCTGAGCCAAGCGCGCCTTACGCTGAACACCAGCTGCGCGGTTTCGGGCACGGGCTTTTTCGTGAGCGCCAAGATCATCGAGAAGATGGGCGGCTGGAAGTTCCACCTGCTCACCGAAGACATCGAGTTCTCCACCTACAGCATCTTGCATGGTGAGCGCATCGCTTACTGCCCCACCGCCATGCTTTACGACGAACAGCCCATCACGTTCCGCGATTCGTGGAACCAGCGTTTCCGCTGGGCAAAAGGCTTCTACCAGGTGTTCGGTAAGTACGGGCTCAGCCTGGTGAAAGGCGTGTTCACCAACCCCAAGGGGCATCGCTTCGCCTGCTACGACATGCTCATGACCATCGCTCCCGGCATGTTGCTTTCCGTGATCACCATCATCTTCAACACGATCATCCTCATCCTGGGCAGCGCAGGGCTCATGTCCACGGGCGTCATGTTAACCTCGTCGCTCTCCTCGATCTTTTTCTGCTTGTTCAACTACACGCTGTTCATGTTCATGTTCGGCGCGCTGACCACCTTCACCGAGTGGGACAACATCCGTTCCACCACAGCAAAGAAGATCAAATACCTCTTCACGTTCCCATTCTTCATGCTCACCTACATCCCCATCGCGCTGGTGGCACTGTTCAAGAAAGCGGCATGGAAGCCCATCCAGCACAGCATTTCGGTGGACGTGGAAGAGTTCAACAAAGCACGCGATAACGCGGAGCGCATCTAGGCGCGCACGGGCTCTCGCCCCTGCACAACCCCTAGACTTGATCGAAGCCAGCTTGAAAGCTGGCTTCTTCGCTTTCTGTCAGGATCCAGACTGCCTTCGCGCTCGCCCTGCCTCAAGGCAACCGTGCCACGGTAAGGCCGAATACCTGCTCGATGCCTGCCTCTTTGAGCACGCGTGCAGCTGCCATGAGCGTTGCACCCGTAGTGAGCACATCATCTACGAGGATTACCCGCTCGGGTATCACTCCCGCTGTGCACAGCAAGCCCTGCGGGTTGAATGCGAACGAATCCTTCATGTTCTGCTGGCGGCTCGAGGCAGAAAGCCCACGCTGATCGCAGCGATCGACCGTACGCAATATATCGAGAAGCGGCAAGCCGCAGCGTTTCGACAGGCGTATACCCACTTCTTTCATATGATCAAACCCGCGCTCGCGAAGTGCCTGCTTGCGCGCAGGGATTGCCACAAGTGCGGTTTCTCCAGGCATGACCCACGAAGGATCTATATAGTTCGCAAGCATCTCTGCGAGCACCTCTGCTAGCCGCAGCTCCTTTTTGTCCTTGTAGACCGTGATGAGCTTGCGGCACGGATCGACGAAGGAGAACACCGAAACAACCTTGTCGAGAGCCCGCTGTGGCCCATCTGTCATACACGCTCCCTGAGCTTCGGTAGCATATTCACTACCCCGTGGCGAAACGCCTCCTTCGCGCGGTAATCCCTGATCACCGTACGTGCGTGAGCGCTGATCAGGCATAAGCTGGCGATGTGCAACCATGAAGGAGTTGCAATCGACACAGGCAAGCTTCCCGTAGGCCTGACCGCAATACGGACAAGCATGGAGCGCATCGATATAGGGGATCTCGAGACGGCAGTCTTCGCACAGAAGCGTGCCAGGAACATCGCAAAGTACGCACCGTGTAGGCCAGAGAAGCTCTTCTACGCCTTCTTTGGCAACATTCAGTCCCGAAGCTAACCTATCGAGCACAGGGTGCTCTCGTGCGACGAGAGCACCTTTCAAGCTCATTCCACCCTCGATTTGTGTGTGATGCATCCCATAGAACCATTGTCCACAGGAAAGCTCACAGAAAGTTGAACTTTATTTGAAGTTTTCTGGCGCGCGAACTCACGTTTTTCCGAAATGCGCAGTTCGTTGCGAAGAAGCAAATGCGTTAGGAGGCGTGCCGAATTACACGACCCCTGACACATGATTTGCTAAGCAAGCGAGACTTGCGGGGATTCCAACTCCTGTTTGACCGCATCGACGGGAGCCTGCCTGAAGGATTGATTCTTTTTGCGAGGCGTCTTGCTCTTCTTCACCACGGAAATGTCTTCTTCGGCTGCAAGCTCGCGCATACGGGCATCATAGAAATCCTGAACGAACTTCGTGTACTCAGCGGGCGACATATCGATCACTTCGTCCTCATCGTACTTAGGTCTGCCAGGACCAGGCTGCTCTATCAAACGATTGTCCACCGATTCTTTCAAAACCATGCGGCGTGATCCTTCTTTCCAAGAAGTAAGCTGCCCCGATTCGCACATTTGTGTTACCCGAGCGGGACTCACACCCAAAATACGAGCTGTTTCTGCAGCGGTGAATGCTTCAACGCGCGCAAGACTGCAATCAACGGCGACCGGAATAACGATGCCTCCATGCTGTGGCTCATGTCCCAGCTCGAACTTCTCGATCGGCTTTTCGTTAATCATGTCATAGATGACCGTCCAATAAAGCCAATCAGCTGCAAATTCGATCGCATCCTGTAAGTCTTCACCCTGAGTAGCACCTAAGCCTTCGCAAGGAAAAACAACGATGCAATTTTCACTTTCAAAAAATTCAAATTCTCTTACTACCAACATAGCAACAACCTTTCCTCGTGTGCATCCGTCAACGCAAACCTGCTTGACGAAGAATCACCTTGGCCATCTCATCAGAGATTTCGCGATGACGCCCAACCGTGACGGTCACACTCCCTTTGACATACTTGTCGTGATTGCTTCCCTTTTCATAAACGAAACCAGCAGCAAGAAGCTGTTTTACAAGAACTCTGCGCTTTGTCATCCTTGTTCCTTTCGTTAATCTTAATAACTATTAAGGGTTTAGTAAAGATATTTCTTAACAATTATTAAGAGTTTTCATTAGGCCCATTTCAAAGCTTTTGCTTCAGGATGACAAACGAATCTTAAGAAAAATTGAACTTTATTTGATGTTTTCAGGCGCACAACCTCACGTTTTTCTGAAATGCACAGGTCGTTGTGGAGAAGCAAAGAACAGCAAAGGTGTTGGGGGTCGGGTAATTTGACACATCTAAGATGTGTCAAATTACCCGACCCCCAACACCCAACACGGAGCCAAGTTCTCGAGCAGATATATGAACAAGACGCGTACACTAAAGAGCACAAGAAAAAAGGTGACAAACTACCCAGTCGTTTGTCACCATATGCGGAAGGGGATCACTATGTCGCTATCAAGGAATCGAGATGTAGCACGCGCAGAACACGTGCAAAACGGCGAAGGTCACATGTATCGCGATCTGCTCTTGACTGAAGATCAGATCCACGGCGAACTTACCTATGTATCGAGCATCACGCTTGAACCAGGCTGCTCGATCGGCGTGCACACGCACTCAGGCGACAATGAAATGTACTACATCTACGAAGGCACTGGCACCTACACCGATGGCGATGAAACTTATCCTGTTCAAGCAGGTGATGTCCTGTTTTGCAACGATGGAGAGACTCACGGGATCGCGAACGAAGGCAATGCTCCCCTGCGTTTTGTTGCCCTGATGCAGGCAACCGCATAGTTCGAGCAATACAATAGTGCACACGTGTGAAAGCCACGGTACTGAGGGATCAGCGCCGTGGCTTTAGTTTTACATGATCGTATGCTCATAATTTGGGCAAGTGACCATACACCCCTTGCCGATGGCCAACTCGTACGATATTAATCACGATTTCGTCATCAAGAATCTGTCCAAGGATTCTATACGAGCCAACTCGCCAACGCCATCCGTTATCCGATCCTTGAATCGGCTTTCCTCCTTGTATTGCGCGAGGATCGATGCAATCATCCAGGTTCTTCTCCACCCAAGACAAGAGCATTGCGCGCTGTTTCTTAGGAATCTTGCGCAGGCCCTTTTGAGCTGGCTTGGTCCAACGCACACGCCAGCTCATTCAGCCATCATGGCCATACGCTTGACCTCTTCTGTTGTGTATCGCGTGCCGTCGTCTTCTGCTAAGGCCTCTTGGTATGCAAGCAAATCTGCAGCATCCTCGACGTACTCTAAAGCTGCTTCTCGCACAACCTCCGAAAAGCTCTTTCCAATAAAGTCGGCATACGCCTGTATCCAATCACGCTCTTCAGGGGAAAAACGAATCGCTGTTGAAACCATAGCCATGATGCCCACCTCATTCGAGTTTTCAATCGCACTACGATGTAGTGCGATTATCTCATGGGTAGATTCACGCGTCAACAAAGGCATTGCGCACATATAATCACTCCTTCTAAAACATCTTTGAGTCGATGATTTCAGAAAGACCTTATGAAAAGTTGAAGAAAAGCTCACGCTATTTCGTACGTGAGCTTACAGAAATTTGAAATATGCAGATGAGCACTAAATTTAGAGCGATATAAGTGGCATCTCTTTGTTTTGACTTCTGTCTAAAATGGAGGTAGGATGCGTCTTGAGGTTTCAAGCTAGGCTGCCACCTAGCTAACGCCGCATTTATTTTGGATGCGGTTGCCTATCAGTTCCGCCGCCTGTATTGGCGGCGGTCCTGTATAGGTGGTCTATTTACGCTTCAGGCGGGATTTGCGGCGCGCAACAGGATGCTGTACAGCCGCGATCGGATGGAGTTCGATGTACTGCCCCAAAAGCGGAAGGCGACGCTCGGAAACGAGCGGCATAGAAGAACCTGAAGGCTGCAGATGCGCAATAGGTGCATCCTGAGCAACTGACTGCGACTGTGTTTTGCCTATTGTCCGAGAATGATATTCCAGATATGCAACAGACATCCCTTGAGCAGCCGGTGCTTGCGTACGATTGTTGATGCTTTGCTTCGATTTAGCTGTTATTTCACGCGAAACACGAGGTGAAGAAGACTTCACGGGCTTCAATTTCTGCGTAGGCATGGGTGTGGCAGAAAGCTTCATCGGAGCTAGAGAAAGCGTTTGCAAACCAACCGATTGCTTTTGTAAATCTACGCGTTGGAGCGGTTGTTTCTCGCGCGGCTGCGCCGGCAGCGCAAGCAGCGGGGAACGTCCGAGATGGGTCGTTTTTATCCCAAGGCGCTGAGACCCCAGGGAAACGCGTGGCGTCGGCAGAGGCGGGATCTCCTGCTCGGGTACTGGGTTTCTAGGTGCCCCGAGGAAGGTGACCGGCGAACGCAGTGGTGTGTTTAAGAGTGAGTTTTGCGTTTTAGTCATAGGGCAAGCCTATCAGGTGCACAGCAAACACGTGAGCCGCAACGTAAAACCTCCAAACTATCATCACGAATGAATGGGGCATGAGAAAGGGCACCACGTGGTGCCCTTTTTCTTGTTCGTATGCGATTTAGCGCTCGTGCGCTCTATGAGCGATTATTGATTTTGCTCACGCGTATTCTTCCTGCGACGAACGAGGAAGAAGATTCCGAAGCAAACCACGAGCAGCAAGCCAACGGTGAGCAGCCAGCTGAGCCAAGAGCTGGAATGATCAGCTGCTGCCAGCGGGTTCTCATCATCGAGAATCTCGGTATCTGCAGCTTCATCGATCGCACCAGCTGCTTCATCAGCTACCGCTGTATCGTCTGCCACATCGCCCTCTGCGGGGTCGTCTTCGGTCTCACCTGCGCCGCCTGCGAGAGGAGTCTCATCATCGGCAATAGTGGTTTCACCAGGAGTGGTGGTACCGTTTGCAGGACCAGGATTAGGCGTAACGTTGCCGGGCTCGTTAGTGCCTGGCGTGGTGGCTGAACCATTACCACCCGTGTTGTCATCGTCGTCGCCCGGAGTCGGAGCGGGATCGTCGGGACCAGGGGTCGGCGTTGGGTCATCGGTGCCCGGCGTCGGGTCGGGCTCTACTGCCTCCCACAGCGCCGTGTAAACAACATCACCCGAAACCGTAGAAGCGGGCTCGGTGGACCAACCAACGAACTTATAGCCGGTACGAGTAGGTGTGCCTGAGAACTGCGGTGTAGCAACACCACCCAGCAAGCCCGAGGTAACCTGATCGGCAAAAGCTGCGCCATTCGCGCCATCGGTGTAGGTGATGGTATACGTTGGCTCTTCGCTATCTGCAACGCCATTGCCGTTCACATCTGCCGCCCAAATCGCGGTGTAGATGATGCGTCCGAGACTATCGGCAGCAGTTGGATCGATCGTTCCAGCAGGACTGGATGACCAGCCCGCGAAAATATAGCCCGGACGAACTGGCGTTGAGCCGGTGAACTGCGGCGTTGCAAGCCCGCTCAGCAGATCGGAGCTAACCTGGTCAGCAAAGACCGAACCATTTGCGCCATCGGAGTAGATAACAGAGTATCGAGCTTCATCAACATCTGCGACACCATTATGGTTCGCATCGACTTCCCAACGAGCTACGTAGTAGATGTTGCCGAACTCATCTGCAGCAGCCGGGTCGACCGTCTGCGGAAGCGCTGGCGACCAGCCAACAAAAACATAACCTGTCATGGTCGGAGCGGGACCTGCGAACTGAGGCGTATCAAGTCCGCCCAGAACACCTGGAGTGGTTTGAAGCGTTGCGCCTGTTACATCATTAATAAAGATGATGGTGTAGGTTTCTTCTTCACTATCAGGAATGTTGTTATTGTTCTTGTCCTCGGCCCAGATCGCAGTGTAGATCGCGTTGCCGGTAATAATATCGGCTACCGTAGGAGACCAGCCTTGGAAGATATAGCCCGCACGCTCTGGTGCTCTATAGAGCGGCGTGGCGGTGTTTACAAGAAGGTTCGAGATGACATAATCGCCGAATGCTGTACCACCAACACCATCGGTATAGGTAACGCTGAATTTGGCTTCATCTTCGTCGGCTACACCATTGCCGTTCGAATCCAACTTCCAAATGGCGTTGATGATCATATCCCCGAGCACGACCTCGGCGTTGTTATCCCAACCGCTGAAGACATACCTATCACCATTGATCACGATGCTGGAAGGCCTTGAAACGGGGAATGTTGGCGTGCCCGTGCCACTTTCCACGCCAGAGATGACCTGGTTTTCAAAGACCGTTCCACCCTGACCATCGGTATAGGTGACCGTGTAGGTTCTTACCCAAACCGCGTAAAGCCATATATTGTCATCCATGATGATGGAGTCGCCTTCTTTATAAGAAGCAACATCATCCATCGGATAGCGACTCCAGCCGATGAATTTGTAGCCTTCCTTGACGAAGTCGCAGCCCTTAACAATGGCGCTGGTGTTTTCTGCGAAAACTTCAGGATCACCATACGGGACATTGTCGACCGCGTAAACGAGCTCAACTTTATTTGCGATCTCCCAAACTGCGTAGAGCGTGATCGCATAGGAATCGCTTTCAGAGACGGTGACCGTATCGCCTGCCTTGAGATAAGGGGGCAACAAGCTTGAATTCGTGCTCCAGCCTACAAAGTTATAACCCTCACGCGTAGGCACCGCATCAGAGATAGTAAACGTATATTCGTTTTCCGTGCTGACCTCAGTGAGGGACTCAGGTGCGTTCGAACCGCCCATTGCATCGAAATTAACGGTGAATTGGTTTGCCGCCGGACCGTACGTTGCCACAATATAGATGGTTTCACCATCCATGCACTCTATGCCATCACGGTCGAAGCCGTATACCTCCGCACCAGCAAGCAGACTCTTGGTCCAGCCGCGAATCTCGTAACCTTCTCTCAGGAACTTCGCCAAAGCATCTCGCTCAATCAGTACATCGCCCATACTGATCATATGGCTAGCAGCGGTGCTAGCATGCGAATCGCCCATCGTGCAAACGAAAGATACAGAATCACTATGGTCGACCTCAAATTCTTGTCCTTGATAGAGAATCTTGAAAGTGAGATTAACGCGATGGGGAGAATCGGCCGCGGGCTTGATCGTAGCTTTCTCTTCTACCTGCGTTGTGGAAAACTCGGTTGCATTAGAATCGCTCGATGCCGCAGGATTGCTGGTAGAGTTTTCCACATTCGTATTTTTATTAGTATCGAGCGCGGAAGATGCGCCTTCAGATTTTTGAGCACTAGAATTTCCAGGGACAGCTTCAACACCCGGAACTTGAGCGGAATCGCTCGGAACAGAAACAGCTTCAACCGCAGGAGTAGCTTCTGCCACCACAGCGGGTTGGTCGATAAGGGTTTGAGTAGGCTCGCTCGATTGAGCCTTAATATCTTCTGCGAACGCAACGCCTGGAGCGCTGAGCGAGAAGGCAACTAAGAATAAAGAAACAGCCACAACAATTGCATGGGCGACGAAGCTGTTTTTCGCCTTGCTAATTTTTTTCATGGCTCTCTCCTTTCTTCACACGAAAATTACCATTATCAACTGCACTTTTTACGTCTTGCCGCCTCTTTTGTACAGGAGCGTTTGAGCGCGCGCAAAATGCAAGCGCCTTATTCTACCATCTTTTTCGCGATTTGCCCATAGCGATGTCATAGCGTTATGAAGATGAAATCGCATTGTGGGAGTTGAGACACGAAAAAATGAGATTGCGTCATAGACACTTGCATAAACTTTTCAGGGCTGCGCGACCGGCTCTTTTCTTGTCCAAAACGAGCATAGACACCGTAAAGAATGAAACCCCAGCAAGCCAGCAAAACAGCTGCGTATAAAGAACCGGAGCAGAGCATGCAAATCCTCCTAAAACTAAGGATCTACGAGAAGGTTTTTTGGCGACAAATGAGGCGCCTCAGAAAGGTTCATTTGCAATGAAGAATTTAGGTTTTCCACATTCGCTGGAACGGTAATTATTTTCTCAGCAAATGCGCGATCATGGACTCCTCTGCCCCAGATTGGAGACAGGCGCGCATCCAAGACGATCCTTCGCGATCTTTTGCCTCTCAAAAATGTGGAAAACTATGCTTTGCGGCGATCGTGTATTCAGACGAAGCGAGTCCCTCGCGGATCTTGTGGAAAAAGATGCTAGCACCCCTGTCTCAAAGTGCTAGCACCCTTAAAAAGAGCCTCTAAGCGCGTGGATGAAAACTTCGTAAGGGAGGTTTTGATGCACGCGTACGAGAGGTGCGCTGCTCCTGGCAAGGCAAAAAGCCTTGCTGCGGACGAGCGAAGGCACCATCTTGCTCAAGCTCAGCATCGCAATAAGCCTTGCGAGGACGAGAGAGAACAAAGAACACCAGAGAAGCAGCTGCAGCCACGAGCGCTATAACGAGCAGCGCGTTGTCTTCATCGCCTGTCTTAGGAAGCGTGGTGCCAGAACCATCTTCATCGCTTGTGGTCTTTTCATCCTTTGAGCCCTTATCGCTCGGCTTATCGGTGTTATCGGCCTTATCGGAATCAGTCTTGTCTGAATTGTCCTTATCGGTATTACCAGAGTCGCCCTTACCGGTCTCATCGCCAGGATTGGTGCTGCCGCCGTTATTGTCATTAGGATCGTCGGGGTCCGGAGTCGTCGTTGGATCATCGTCTTGCGCCGCAGGCTCGGCAACCAGTATGAACGAGCTGAAGTGCGTGGTCTCGAAGCAAACGAACTCTTCGTTGGCATCGACCCACGTAGGCATCTTCGTGCGATCGCCCGTTACCGGATCAACGTGATAGAACGAAAGCGTACCGAACTTGTGCAGCTCTTTCATGCTGTCGGTCATGGGAACCTTCACCGTAATGGGATACGACGGCTGATTCCAGGCATGTTCAGTGCCATCGGTCTTGTTTATGAAGTGGATATCGAAGACACCAGCGAGCTTCGCACCATCCTTCTCGAACGCAGAGGTAGCACTATCGACCCCCGGCTGGCTACCCGTTGGAATAGACGAGATTGCCAGTGATACACTTTGCAGCTCTTGTAGCACATTGGCAGGCATCGCCTTCGAGACAGAAACCGTAGCTGCACCAAGCGGTGAAGACGGATCTGCACCACACAAGTCCTCAACGGGCTCGACCTTGATGTTGCAGTAATCCGATACCGAGCCATTCACGGTAACAGTAATGCGACAGTCGGCGGTGGTTTTGTTTTGCTCGTCGTAGGAAGCACGTACAGGCTTCACCTGGCAAATCTCATCGCCATTCTCATCTTGCGTGACAACCACCTCGGCGATCTCGGGGTTCGAAGAAGTCCAGTTGGTGTCCACATCGCCATTCGCGTCGATATCAGCTGCGAGCTTCACGCCATCCGGGTCGCCGATGTTCATCGTGACCGTGCCCTTAGACACGCTTTCCCAATCCTCATAACGTACGAGCCCGACCGAGTTCACCGTTACCCCAGGGTCTACACTGCTGCTGGGATTCACGGTGACCGTTGAGGTGTAGGTCTTGCCGTAGCAATCCGTGACCGTAAGCGTTGTCGTTCCTACCGAAACGGGAACAAGCTCGAATGGGGCAAACGAAACCCAATAGGAAGGGCTTGTGATGCGCTGAACCGAGAGCACGTTTTCATCCGAAGAAGTGATGCTGGTTATGAAGGGCTTGGCAGAGGAATAATGCCAGCCGAGCTCTTCGCCGCGCACGGGCACTGTGATAGGTGAAGCATTACTCCCTGAGGCTTCATCTTCCACATAGATTCGCTGCGGCTCATCCATGGTCATGTCGAAAGAAGCGGGCACATTCGCTTCAGGGCGATCGGTGCGCACCTCTACCGCGAACGTGGTACTTACCACAGGGTCTGCTGTTCTGGCTTTAATCGTGACATTGGTCGTGCCTGCCTTAGCTGCACGGAATTGTAAGCCGTAGGTAAGCGCATCGGGGCCGTTCGTATAACCCTGGTCTTGATCGTCCCACATCGTGTCAGACACCATTGTTATGACACTTTCATCTTCAATGGAAATTTCGAACAGATCACTGAAACAATATCCAGCAGGATTGCCGTTATCGGTTGTAACGCTTACCGTGAACTCTTGGCTCTTATGAGAGGAATTGCCGCCGTCGTATTGATAATAGTAGCCATATTTTTCCGTTTCGCTGGAAAACGTATCATCGATCCAGGTAGTAACCTTACTCGAAGGCACTGTGATCCCCGTCACCGTGTTCGGCGAGTCTTGTACATACACCGGCATGCTCATGTGAGCCTCATAGGTTGCCGACGTTGCCTCATCCGTGAAATGATAATCCACATACATGGTAGCTACACCTTGGCCTACGCCATTCGTAGCATCGAACACCAGGTTCACGCGATTAGCGTATGGGTTAGCTAGATCATCCTCGTAGGTGAAGCTCCCGTTTACAACTCTTACAATGCTATTTTCGCCCTCGAAACCGATGTGCAGATGCTCAGGCGTGTACTTTTCACTCGCGGGAATCTTCTCCCAAGCCTCGCGCGCGGCTTCCTGGCCTGCACTCCACCTCGGCTCAACCTGCAAAGAAGCATACGAATAACCGTTGAACGCACTGCGATCGATGCACACCTTGTTCGTGCTACGACAATCGAACGTATTATCATATTTGTTATAGCTAGGATCATTGGGGTCCGGACCTGTCGTACCAAAGAACCTGATGGTTCCTTGAACGTTGATTCCCACGCCTATGTCGTCTTGAGCGCTAATTTCGGTACCTGCAGGAGTTTCGGTCTCGTCTTCAGTGGCCACGTCGGCAGCATCATCCTGAACGCTGGCATCCACATCAGGAGTACTTGCAGCATCGGTTTCAGGAGCCACTTCGGATGCCTTATCGGAAGTGCTCGCTTCGGGAGCTGCTGGAACTGCTGGAGTTTGCGGATCGAGGCCCATGAGGGCATCGCCCTTGTCAGTATCCTTCGTATCGGGAGCGGGATCCGCCTTATCTTGTGTGACAGTCTCAGTTGACGTGTCCGCTTTCGAAGTTGCTGGACTATCAGCAGGTTGCGCGCTTTCCATGAGTCCAGCACTCACCGCTTCGCCTAGTTCATCGGCATAGGCTGGAGCAATCTGGAACGCGGGTGTCGGAACGAGGAAGAACGCCAACAGCACCGCAAAGAATGCGCTGGCGAATCGCTTACCAATCGAGGTGCTTCTTGTGGATGGAATCTTGTTACCTTGTTGGATCTGAGCTTGCATCGTTCCGCTCCTTCGTATCCCAATACTTGCGGGTTATTTTCGAGCTATTTCGAACCCTCTCATTATATAAAATCTCTTCTTGCCCCCGCAAGAAACGCAGGGAGAAGAAATACCAGCTAGAGTGAAATCTTTGGCGGTTTATACCGTAGCACGCTCTCGGGTAAAAGCGGCTCGGAGAAGAAGAAGCCTTGTACCACATCGCAGCCCTTGTCGCGACATACCTCCAGCTGCTGCAGTGTTTCGACGCCTTCGACCACTACGATCTTGCCAGCTTCGTGCACCAGATCGATCAGACTGGTGATCGCCTCGTCTGCAGCGTTAGCAGCCGCCGCAGAGTCAGTATTGGAGGCTGAAGCGGCATCGCTTGCAGAAGAATCCGAGGAAGCTATAGCGGCCGCATCGGCTGCTGATTCAGCACTAGCTGGCGTGGCAGCGTCATCAGATGCGTGCGCTAACAGCCCTTCAGTAAGCGAACGATCGAGCTTTACGGCATCCACCGGAATATGCATCACCCGGGGAACTGACGTGTAGCCTGCGCCGAACCCATCGATCGCAATGCCAAAGCCCGCCTTATAGAGCTCATCAACGAAACTCCTGGCTTTTGCCATATCGTTCACGAAAAGACTTTCCTTTATATCAACGCGGAGCAACTTGCGTGCTACACCATATTCCTCAAGCAGCGTTGTGAGGTAAGACACGAAGTCTTCATCGCATAGCTGCCCATAGGAGAAGTTGATCGAAACCGGGCGAATACGCTGCTTGCGCTTCTTCCAAGTTGCAAGCTGTTGCACCACTTTGCGTGCGACCATACGATCGAGCTCAACGATCTGGCCGTTCGCCTCTGCAATGGGAATGAACTGCTCAGGCGGATATTTGTCGCCGCGCAAACGCACCAGCGCCTCGTAACCCACTACTTCATTGGTAGCAAGCTCGATCTGCGGCTGATAGAGCACGCTCAGATCGTCGTTTGCAATCGCTTTTTTCAGCAGCGAGGAAATATCGTACTTGTGCTCCTCAGCTACGCGCATGTCATTTTCATAGAAGACCACTTCACCACCCGCGCCGGTGGGCTCAGCCTGGCGGATCGCCAGATCTACACCAGCCACCATCTCCTCAATGGACATACCACGCTCACGATTGAGCACACCGATACAAGGGCTCACCGCGATCGCACTCTCCCCTACCTTAACAGGCGCGCGCAGCACGCGTTCCACTTCATCAAGTGGCGCAGAGCCGCGTTGCAGATCGACATCGAACCCAAGCAAGAAATCGCTCCGGTTCGGGCGCACCAGGAAAATGCTATCGATGCCATTGAGGCGCTTGGCCAGGGTCTTCACGACCACATCGGCAGTATCAACACCATGCAGCTTATCGAGATCGTCCAGATCGAGCAGCGCCACCTCAAGGACCGAACGCACACGCTTAGAGGCATCGCTTGCAGCATAGGCAGTGAGCCACTGCATGTTCGGCATATCGGTAAGACTATCGGTGTAGAATCGTCTCTCGAGCGTGTTACGCTGTGCAACAACTTCTGCCACTTCATTGGCAGTTCGTCGATATCCTAAGAAAACGAAAGCTGCGATGCACGCAATGCCCAAAACGAGCAGTGAAATGGGCAGGAATATCGAGCGCAGAGAATCAAGCACGCTCATCTTGTTGGTGCTCGCTTGACCTGTTTGATTGATGAGCGTAGCGCCCGCAGGTAGGGCAGATGTCGAAATACCCGCACTGGAGAGCGCCTGCTCGTCGAAGACCATGCCTTCGCTCGTGACGGCCTCAACGGCGATATCGGCAGGGCGCGTACCATTCAGGATCATGACCACGATCTCACCCGCGCGCTCGCCTGCCTTTTCGTAATCGATGAAAGTGGAGGCTATGAACCCTTCTCCCACTCCACCAAAGCCGACCGCATATACTGGCTGAGTAGCAGCCGCAGATACGAAATAGGCCGTTTGGCTGGCATTATAGGCATTGCCTGCAGCATCAGTGTTTGCATCTAAATAGATGATGATGTCCTCGCTGCTGGCAGATGAGAGCTGTTTCCCTAGTTCGGCTCGTGTCATGGTGGAGGCATTCAGATAATCAACAGTCAAATTACCGAACGAGAGCGCAGTGCCACTACCATCTGATGTCGAGATGGACACCGCCTTGTTATTGGAGGAATCGGTGCCAGAAGTGCTCGCTGCCTTTTCGAACTGCGTGCGATCGCCCAGGCCTGTGGCTGTGTTGTCGGTGAGCACGACAAGATGCTTTGCATCGGGTTGCATCTGCTTGGCAACCTGAACCACCCCCGCCGCATCGCAAGCTTCCATCACCCCGGTGGCATAGCCCAGCTCGAACGCACGCTGCGCATGCGACGCATCGCTCACTCCAACGAACACAACGGGCGTCTGGGCGAAAAGTAGCTCGTGAACAGCCTCAACATAGTAGAGAGCTTCATCATCGATGCAGACGACCGCAGAATAACGACCGTGATCTTGCATCTTCTTGGCAAGAGCCTGCCCCCAACTACTGGTTGCCAGCGAAGCGCCATAGGTAGAGGCATCGCTTACATTTCTGCTGGTAGAACCAGCATTCACATCGAGATATTCAACATCGACCCCTACCGAACTGCGATTGAGCAGATCGATCAGCGCATCGCGTTGCATCTGTGTGGCACTATCGGCATCGTCGTAGGAGGCGATCAACAGCACTTCTGCGCGCGCTTCTGTCTGAATCATGTTTGCTGCAAGCTGTTGCGTGCGGCTGGCCTGGGGATTCGAGAATGAGAGCATGAAGATGGCAACAGAGATGAGCAGGCATGCCAGCACGAAAAGCACCAAGCGCGCGGCGTGATACTTTCGTCCTTTCAGCAGACCTTGCAAGAACGTCTGCGCATGCGTATGTTGCGGAGTTTGCAGCCCCATCCTACCTTTGCCTATCGCTATCCATCCGTTTGCCTACCTCTCTACCAGAGTGCAGCGAACAGACGTATTACAAACGTGTTCCATTCATGCGATCGCCCTCATAGAGCGTGAAGAGCACGTAACTGACCATGAGGCCCTATAATCACAACGACCCTGTGAGCGCGCCGTCGCTACGGACGATGCGATCACAGGGTCTCGTTAATCGGCTTTTCCTGCAGGTTCGCTCGGTTCAACGCCCGACCCACCAGCAGCATCAGCGCCCAACGCGCGCACCACACGACGACGCGCAACCGTTGAAGACACTGCACTCGCCACACCCAGCACAATCGCAATCGCGCCAGCAGCCGCTGTGGCGACTCCTACCGCCTGCACAGCACCCACCGAGGCATCTTGTCCATTACCGGTCCCAGGCACGCCTGAGATGGCCTCAGCGCTTCTCGTAACGAACTCTTCTGTGGCAGCGGGCAATACCTCGAGCGCTGGTGGCACGACCACCGCATCGCCTATTGCCCCGATGCCCGCGAAGAGCGCTGCGAGCGCATCGTCTTCCATCAGCAGAGGCGCTTCAGTAAGAGTCTCTTCGGAAGCGTTCTCATCTGCCGTTGCAGTATTTACCAGGCGGTTTGGCTGGGTCACGCCAGCACTCACACCTGCATTCGCATTAGTATCCGCATTCGAACCAGCGCTCGTATTGCTGTTGGTGCCTGGTGAAACCGGTGTTGTGGGCACTACGGGCTTTACTGGTTGCGTTGGCCGCTCAAGTTCACTTGGATCGATAGGAGTCGGATCAGCTGGAATAGGGGTCCACTGCGCATAGAGCTGGATGGCTGCCCCGTTCTCATCCTCAACGGGAGCTTCGATCACCATACCGCGCATCTTCTCTGCGCTGAGCGCATCGCCCTCTCTAATGGCGGCACCCAAACCAGACGCAGCGGTATTCCAGCAAAGGAACTTGTATCCATCGCGCGCAGGCGAAGCAGCCGTTGAGAACAGCGCATTGGAGCCGAACGTGGCCTGCGTGGGCTCGATCTGCACACCAGCGGTGTTCAGCTGACCGCCATTCGCATCGTAGTTGAACACGTAATCGTTGCACTTGAAGAGCGCGATGAAGCTGGCTGCCTTATAACAGTTCGCCTTGTCGGAGAACGCGCAACCTTTCACCGTCTTTGCATCAAGCGCTGCATCGCTCGTGACCATGACCAGATCATCGACAGAATCGACGTTTGGATCGTCGATCGCCCAGCCAACGAAGTGGTAACCCACTTTAGGAGCAGCCACAGGGCCTACGAGCTCTTTATCGGTAGGTTTGCCGTTCTCATCAAGCTTCGTGCCAGTTGAGGAGCAGATCTTATCGGAAGAATAGGAGACCGTGCCGCCCTCGCCTGCCTTATAAACGATCTTCACTGGCGCATCTGTGGCATCATCCGCAGGGTTGTCCGTAGGATCATCTGCAGGTTCATCGGCCGGATCGTTCGCATCGGAGGGGTCATCTGGCCTCTCACCTGCGGGATCATCCGTAGGATCGTCCACGACTCCATCCCCCTCATCGGGCACAACAGGATCTGTACCTGGATCGGCGGAACTGCCTCCAGGCTCATCTCCCGGCTGTGGATCGGGATCATCGGGATAGATTATGGTGCTATCATCCGTTTTACCTGGGGGTTCTCCCGGGTCGTTGATCACGGCATCATCCGAATCGGTGGCCGAAGCACGAGAACGCGGAACGTCAAAGACATCCCCCGTTGCCGCACCTGAACCTGAACCGTCATTTGGATTCGGATCGTTTTGCGCTTGATCGGTCGAACGGAGTGCAAACATCGCAGCAGTATGTGCGAAAGAGTCGTCAGAAGAGGATTTCAAGGACAGCACGCTGCCCAGAGCGGCAAGAGCATCGTCTGAAGCCGCAGGAAGGCCGCCAGGAACCGCACTAGATACGCCAGCGCCCTCAATACCAGCACTTTCGACGCTCGCTGCAGCAGCTGAGCCGGTCGCTGAAGGGTAGGTAGCGCCTGAAACACCTACGGTACGCGTAACAGCGCCCGTGCTGGCGCTCGCGCTTGAAGCAGTTGCGGTGGTCGTGCTTGCGCGGTAGGTGCTCGTCCTATTAGCGAGCGCATTAAGATACGCCAGACGCTTGATGTTATCGGAAGTCGCGATGCGCGTGGAATAGCTCTCGGAAGCTGCTCCACTTGAGGCCGCCGTGGCGCTCGATCCGCCCGCAGAGGACGCGCTGGAGGCTGCTAGCGTGCTGCCAGAGCCCGAAACGGTCGCTTTTGAGGGGGCCGCGCTTGTGTTTTTAGAAGCGCGGCATCCCGCGCTCGCACTAGAAGATGGCGCGGAAGTCGAGTTCGCGCTCAATTTTGCCGCCGCGGAGCTCGATTTTGCGCTCGATGCGCTCGCGGAAGCGGCTTTTGTGCTCTTCGATTGAAAAGACCCCGTCTGTGATGTGGCGGGGTCTGTGTTTGAGTGGTTCGTTTGGATATGAGAGCTTGCGGTTGAGGTGGATCCTGTTCCAGGATCCCCTGTTGTGGCAAGCGCTAAACCCGGAGCAAACACTACTACGCATCCCAGCACGACCGTCACGAGGGACAGTGCCGCCCCGCGCACGAAGGCAACGGGGCGCGCATCTGCCAGTAACGTGTCCGATCGAACACAGCCAAAAGAAGAATTGCGGGAATCCGAAGAGGAATCCGCGAAAGAGGGCGCAGGAGAAATTGCGGTACCCGCAATACCGTCGGCATGGGTGGTATTGCGGGTACGACCGTTCCTCTTACGAAGAGTAAGCATTGTTGGGGCTGCGCTCTGTGCATCGCCCACGATGCGAACAGGGCTCTCGCGAAGAGCAGCTGCAGCATTAGCGAACACTTCAGCATAAGCCGGAGCAGAAGCGCGACGTGCACGGAGCTCATCATCGTCGTCGTCATCATCCTGGCGGCGGCGTGCGAAGAGCACGATCAGTGCCAGAGCGAAACCAGCAACCAGAGCGATGATCCAGCCGAGTACGCCGTTGTCACCGGTCTTAGGAAGCGTGGTGCCTTCCGTAACCAGATCTTCAACCGGCACTGCCTCGTAGTCAGCCGCGATGGAGACCGGACCAACAACCGGACCAAGCAGGTCGGGCAAAGTGCTCAGATCGGTGACCCACTGATCGAAGACGATCTCGCCCGTCTCAGAGTCGGTCATGGTCACATGCCAACCCTTGAAGGTGCTGTTGTTCTTCGGCTGCTGAGAGATGCTCTGGATGAACTCAGGGCTCAGCTTCTCGCCGTAGACCACATCAGCATGACCGCCGTCTACCTTGCCCAGATCGTCATCACGATGATCAACGTCGACCGGGAAGGAGTTGATCTGCCACACTGCATAGAGCGTGAGGCCGCCTTCAGGCATTACGTAGTCTTGACCGAGCCTGTACTCGACTTGGTTGTCCTCGCCAGGCTTAGTGCTCCAACCAACCAGCGTGTAGTAGGGGCGCTTGTAACCCTTACCGGTGCTCGCCACATACACACCGTTGTGAAGCTTGGTGGTCAGGCCGTGCGAGATGGTAACAGAATCGATCTCGCCCAGCGTGCCGCCGTTGATGTCGTAAACGAGGGTCGCATCTGCGTTCTTCTCGAAGATCGCGATGTAACGTGCACCGTAGTAACGGCCTTCGTTCGGATCGACAACGATCTCTTCATCATCGTTGCGCAGGAAGCGCAGGATGTTGGTCATGCTGTCGCCATCGGCCATCGCACGGAGCAGACCCGCGTGCTTGTTCTCATCGTAGAGTTCCCAACGTACGAAGTGGTAACCAGCTTCTGCGGTTGCAACGGAGTGCAAACGCTCGGTCGGGTTGATCGGCGAAGAACCAGTCTGAACATGCTGACCAGTAACTGCGCTGATTCTGTCGAGCACACGGTCAACCGTACCGCCAACGGTGTGCAGGTATTCGATATCGAGCTCGATCTCTTTCCACATTGCATAGAGCGTGATGCTCATCTGCTCAACGTTAGGATCGATCCAGTTGGACATCTCAAAGTACTTGGTCGCGTCGGTGATGGTGTGACCAGTGCCATCGGCCTTGGTGTTCCAACCCACGAACTCATAACCATGAGGTGCAGAGAGTTCCTTATCGGTCGGCTTGAAGTTGAAGCCTGCCTGATCCCACAGAGCACCCTTCTTGTCTTCAGCCGCCATATCCTCACGCCATTCAGGCATGTCGTTCAGGATGTTCGGATTCTTCTCTTTCATATTGTTCATGTCGTAGATGACCTCGAACTGATCGTTCTGGTTCCAGATGGCGTAGAGCGTAAGGATGCCGCCCGCCTTCAGGAAATCATCTGCGTTGTAATCATCGCCATAGACTGCCTTCAACAGCTCGTCGAGCGTGGTGGTGATCTTCAGCTGAAGACCCGTACCATCGGCCTTGGTGTTCCAAGTCTTATCGGTATCGAGCACCCAACCAGCGCGCTTCGGATCTGCGGGGCGAGAACCATACGGCATGTCGGCCAGGCTCATGCCCTCGACCTTGCCGATGATGCGGTTGTCGCCGTAGTTCTTATCGAACTGAACACCGAAGTCGTTGATCAAGTCGAAGAAGATCTGAATCACGTTGTGGCGCGGATCGGAGGTGATCACGACACTACGCTTGCCATCATCTATGTAACGATAACCATTCAGGTCGCTCATATGAGCCGCCTTGAAGGCTGCGATCTTGTCGAGCGACACGGTATAGGTGGTGCCCTCAATAGCGCGATCGGTCTCGGTACCCAGCGGGTCAACGTCGCCGCGCTTGTAGTATTCGATCACAACGTCCATGTACTGTGCCCACTTAGCCGTAACCAGAACAGGAGCCATCGGCATGATGAAGGTATTGCCAGCCAGGTCGGTGGTCACCGTGTCGCCCGAAACAGGATCAACATAGGTGATGGTCCAACCAGCGAACTGGTAACCGTCGCGCTTTGCGCTCGGGATGGTGATGGTCTTCTCAGCAGTGCCCTTATTAGGACCAGCCTCGCTCACCCAATCCCAGGTGTAAGCTGCATCGGGAAGATCCTTGTCGTAGGTGATGTCGAACGGAAGCATATTGTAGAAGAGAATAAGCTTCGTGGTGCCATCAGCCATAACGACCTTGACCAGTTCCGAATTCGCATGCGTCGGATCGAATACATAGTTTGCGAGCGCGCTTTCCGCTTCAACGGAGAGGCGATCGGTGTAAGCCTTGTTGCCCGCAGCCTCAACATCGACGGTGCTGCCCGTGGTCACACCCGTGAAGGTGCGCTCGAAGGTGTTGAAGCCGGTCGTGGTCTGCAGGTTGAACTCGATCACATAGGTGGTCTCGGATACATCGAACCATGCGTAGTAGGTCTTCGGAGTCCAGCCGTTGGTGCCATCACCGATGAAGTGATTGCCATCCACTGCATAACCATCAACCTTGATCGTATGGTCGGCATCTTCGTACCAACCCATGAACTTGTAACCAGTGTAGGCGGATGCGGTAGCGCCATCGATGTGCATTGCAGATGCATTGCCTGCATCGATGTTCACGGAGAACTTATCCAAGCCGCCGTAGGTGTTATCGCAACCATTTGCATAATCGAAGTAGATCTTGAGGCCTGCGAAATCCCAAACCGGAGTGAGGGTGACCGCATAAGCCGGCATCGTGAACGAACCATTAATAGTGTGCGTGATGCCATCCTTATCGGTGTACTGCCAACCAGCCAGCGTGTAACCCGTGCGCTCGACATCGCCACCAGTGAGCAAGGTAACCACGTCATCGGTGCGCGGCTTGGGGTTGACCACATAATCTTCGGTGGTCAGACCAGCTTGACCCGGTACGCTCATGTTGGTCCAGTTGGATGCAGGCGAATTGTCGCCATCGATCTTGTAGGTAAGGGTCTGCTCAATAGCCTCCCAGATGGCGGTGAAGGTGATGTTGCGCTCCACCGTGAAGTTCATCTGAGCTGCGGTGCCCAGACCCGTGGTGTCATAACCAGCCGCCGTTGCATCAGCGGTGAGCCAGTAGAAATCGCCACCGTTCTTCCAGGTCCAACCAATGAACTTGTAGCCATCAGCAGCAGGTGCGTTCTGCGTGCGATCAGCGCCGCCAATGATCAGCGGAAGCGTGCTCACGTTAACGCCCAGGCCGATGTCGGTGCCACCGCGCTGAAGCGTGGTGAAGCCGGTGCCGCCATGGTTATTCGGACCCGAACCCGGATCGTAGGCCACATAGAAGGTCTGAGCCCAGATCGCGGTAAATACGGTGTTCGCATTGATAACAACGCTGTTAGGATCGGTGGTGTCCTTGGTCTGGCCATCGGTCGGATCGAGGTAACGCCAGCCAGCGAGTGCCCAACCGGTATCCTCGGTGAATTCGATCAAGCCATAGTGACCCGTGCTGCCCGGCTCGGTCATCTTCTTGCCGTGCTCAACATAGAACGGAAGCGTTGCAGGAGCCTTGACAGAAACCGTACCGTGCGGATCGGCACCAGCCACGAACTGAACTTCGTGCAGTGCACGCTTCCATACGCCGACGATGCTCACAGCACCATCAGGCATAGTGAAGGTTGCGCCATTTGCAACACCCGTACGGGTGACGAAATCAGGATCGGTAGAGGTGATGGTCCAGCTGAAGTCCCAACCGCTTACATTCGGCATATCGGGAAGAACCAGCGTGGTGCCGTACTTATGATTCGTGTGTGCGCCCGTGATGCCCGTTGAAGGATAGGTGGGAACCGGAACAGAAGCCGGAGCATCTGCACCTGGTGCCGAACCAGCAACGTCAACAGCATTCTCGTTGAGCGTGTAGTAGAGGCGCAGCACATTATCAGCACTGCCGGGCTGGAGCGAAGCGATGAACAGCTTCTCGCCCGTGATGCCTGCCTTGTAGGAATAACCCTTCACGTCCTGCTCCATTGCGGAGGTCTTGTCGACACGTGAACCTTCCTGACCAGAGCCAGAGCCGGTCAGACCATTGTTGATGGCATAGGAGCCATCAGCCTGCTCGAAGTAATGCTCGATGGCATAGGCAATGTCGCCCAACTTCGAGAAGTGAGCAGTGTAGGTTGCCGTCTCGAACAGACCACTGGTGGGGTTCTTGGTAACCGTGAGGGTTGCATTATTAGTAATGAGCGTACCGCCGTTGTACCAACCGTCGAACTTGTAGCCAGAAGCTGCAGTTGCGGTCATGGCAGTCGGGGTACCCGAAACTGCATTGATGTCTTCAGAGGCAGAGCCCTTTGCAGGAACAGTCAGAGCACCGCCCGCTGCAGAACCGCCTTCCTGAGCAGCATAGGTGATGCGAGCCGTATCGGTTGCCCACAAGAGACGCAGAACGATGGGGTTCGTGTTGTCGTCGGTTGCTGCGATAGAAGAAACCGTTGCGCCAGCAGGAACATCGACCCAGTTGGAGCCATTCTTGTACTGCCACTTCGGATTCTTGTGACCATCCCAGGTTGGGATCTCGCCCGGCCAGGTCGGCTGCGGAACCGCGTTGGTCCAGCCTGCCTGGCGAGGAGCCGGCGGGGTAAGGCTGCTCGGAGCAGGATTGCCCTGGCCGTCAACACCCAGATCATATTCGAAGTTGAAGATCTTCTCGACCCAGTAGACATTGAATACGATGTTCGCACCCGAAGCAACCTCAACAACCGTTGCGGTGAACTTCGCATCGAGCACAGACTCATCGCCGAGCGCATAACCCTTCAGGGTGGTTGCTGCGTTCGCATCGTTGAAGGTCTTGATGTAGTTCTTGCCATTGAAGCTATGGATGTCGATGGCGTTGCCCGGCTCGATGTAACCATCTTCGGTGCCAACCTTGGTCACGGAAGTGGAGATCGGGTTGCCGGCAGCATCAACATTCACTTTGTTGTAATTGATGGTCCAGGTCGCATTGTCCTCATACACTGCATCCAGGTAGAAGGTAGAGCCTGCTGCCACCGCTGCATTGCCAGCGATGGTTGCCAGAGCGATCGGATTCGGAGCGCCCGTCCAGGTGGTCTTGGTGCCGCCCTGCGGGGTGTAATCCCAGCCGACCAGGCGCTTCGGACCATTCGGGGTTACCGGATTATAGTAGGCAATGGTGTCTGCCCATTTCAGATTCTCGCGCTTGGAGAGCTCGTTGGCACCGTCGCGGAAGACCACGGTGAAGGTCTTCTCTTTCCAAATGCCATAGAGCGTGAGCGTCATAACCGTGTCGGCCGTGGTGCCGTTCACATTCTGGTATGCAGCGCTGAATACCGTGGCATCGGTAATGGTCATACCAGAACCATTTGCCTTGGTGTTCCAACCGAGGAAGTCATAACCATCGGCGGTCAGCGTTTCGTTGCCAGCAGGACGCAGGTTCGTGGAATCCCAGTGAACCGGGGTCTTGTTGCCAATGGTGATGCTGCCCGTAGGAAGCTGTGCGTTGTAAGTAACGGTGTAGTCTTTTGCGACCCATTTCGCATAGAGCTCGAGCGTCGGGACATCGTCTTCGGTGATGCCGGGCTGCTGAGCCATAACGGCCTGACCGAAGGTGGTGGTGGAACCAGCCACATCGATGCGCGTGCCCGAGAAGTCTGCTGCAGTGAACCAACCCTCGAAGGTGTAACCCAGCTTCTTCATGTTCTTTGCATCGGAGAGCATGACGTTGTTAACCACGTCAGTCCACTTCAGCTTTGCGCCGCCAGAAACCGTGGTCTGGGTGACCGTGGTAAGGCTGCCGCCATTGGGGTTGTAGTGGATGGTGTAACCATCGCGCGGTTCCCACTGTGCATAGAAGATCACATCGGGACCCATAACCTTATAGGTAGAAAGATCGGTGTAAGAAGTACCCGTGCCATCAGCCTTGGTGTTCCAAGCAACGAAGCCATAGCCCGTCTTGCCCTTAACAGCCGGAACATTGGCAGCGCCAAGTGCAGTGTTGTAAGGGACCGGGTTCGCGGTCTGCTTGGTTACGTTCGAGGAGCCATCTGCCCAACCACCCATGGTGGTGTCGCCGATGTTGAACTGAACCGTGTACTCCTCAACCTCGAAGAGTGCGTAGTAGGTAACAGGACCAGCAGCATAGATGCCATCGACCTTGAGCGGCTTGATCACATTGCTGTTGGCGCCCGAAAGCCACGAAGAATCAACAGCCTGAGTACCAGCAGCATCCTTGAACCAACCACGGAACACATGGCCGGTTGCTGCCGTTGCCGTTGCACCTGCTGCGGTGCCCGATGCCATGTTAATGCTCTCAGAGCCCGGGGTAACCGTACCCATGGAGCCGCAGCCCGTGGCGAAGGTGTAATTGATGGTTGCCTTGTTCTCTTGGAAGACCGGGTAGAGCGTTACGCCATAGTGGCCATCGGCAATAACCTCGGCAAAGTCTTTGTAGACCGCATCATTTTGCGTGCCTGCCGTCATGGTGAACGCACGGCCTGCTGCATTGGTGTAGAGCGGGCTCGTGCCAGAAACATACCCCGTGGCAACCGTGGTCCAACCCAAGAAGGTGTAGGCACCCTTGTTGTCGACATCGTGGTAGGTCATCGGCAGGGTCACACGATCGCCGACCTGCTGCTTCAGATCGGTCGCACCCGTGCCCGTTACGCCTGCAATGTTGGCGCACTGATCGCTGAAGTGAACCTGTTGCCAGGTCTTCTCCCACAGTGCGGTGAACTTATACGAGGTGTCGCAGAGGGTAGGCATGTCGTTGCCGGAATCCTTTACGAATACATAATTCACATAGTGGCCGGTGTTCTGGCGCGCAACGCCAGCACCATCGACCCAGCTCCAGCCGACGAACTTCCAGCCAGGATTCGCAGCAGGGTTGCCCGTGTTGCGGCCCGTGTTGGGATTCTCGAACGAAGAGGTATTGGTGTAACCATTACCATGAGCAAAGCCTGGCAAGTTCCAAGTCTGCTGCAGGTTTTCATACACGGTACCTGCGTTGGTAACGGTGCCACCTGCCATGTTACCATTGACCTCGGTGAAGGCACCATTAGCGCCTGGCAGGTAGGAAACGGCGATCAGTTCGCCGAAGCGGCCCACGAATACCGTGTTGGAGTTGATCGGGAAGGTGCCGTTGATCTCGGAATTCTGCTTCGTGCCAACCAGCGTGCCCGTATTCTCATTGCTGCCCGTGCAGCCCGTGTAAACGTTCCAACCGATGAAGTAATACTTCTTCGAATCATTGGGGGCGGCGGTAGGAGCCGTAGCAATGGTGTCGCCATAGCTTACCGTGAAGGTGCTGGTGCCCGACATGTTGCCCACCACGCTGCCGTCTGCAGCATTGGAGAGCTTGAACACGGCGGTGTAGCGTTCCTTTTCCCAGTTACCACGAATGACAAGTGCATTGTCTGGCATATGGAACGATGCGTTGCCGCCCGTGGGGATGTTCAGGTTCTCGCCCGACTGCAGCGAACCGGAGCCAACGGTCCAACCAGTGAACTTATAACCAGTAGGTGCAGTGGGGGTGGTGAGCGTAACCTGCGTGTTGTAACGAACGCTCTGCGTTGCAGGGGTATAGGTTACTCCCGGAGGAACCGCGCCCGTATACGAGATGTTCAGGTTCGCAGAATTACGCGTGTAATAGAGCTGGATAAGGTTTGCGCTCGGATCGGAACCAACGCTTACGATGAAGCCCTTGGTGCCCGTTACGCCTGAGTTGTACGTGAAGCCCGTTAAGGTCTTGCGCACGAAGGTGACCAGCGAAGAAGTGTCGTTCACGCTGGCGGAAGTGCCCGATTCAACACGGTAACCGAACGGAGCCGTGCCGGTGGTAACCGTAAGGGTTGCATCCTTGGTGTAGCCGGAGCCGGTCACATCCTGCAGGAAGTACTCGACCGTGTAACCATACTGCTTCGGGCCCATGATCAGGTTGTAGGTTGCCGTTTCATAGAGGCCCTGTGCATTGGTAGGAACAGTAAGAACGCCTGCAGAGGTGTAGTTCGCAGCAGCAAGATCGGTGCCGTTCTTCTGCCACTTCAAGAAATCGAAGTTCGTGTTAACGATGCTCGGCTTAACCTTACGGGAAATGTTGAATGCCGTAGGGGTGGTTGCCGTGCTGCTGGAATAAATGGCACCCGTTGCTGCACCCACATAGATGGTGGTAGGAACGGCACCATTGTTGTCGTTATATGCCACATTCGCCGTAATGGCGTTATTCTTATCCTTATGACCAACAAAGGTCAGCTCAACAATATTCTCTTTCCACTGAGCATATGCAGTGAGCGTTGCATTGTTGGTAAGACCAGTAAGGGTCCAGGTGTTCTCGATGGTCTTGGAGTTATCCACTACCTTGCCACTACCATTCGCTGCGGTGTTCCAACCTGTGAAGGTGTAACCCGGACGCGTGGGGATGGCAGAGGTTGCCGTAGGAATGCTGACCATATCAGTTGACTTATGGCCAGAGGTGGTGGTGGTCGGGTTACCACCATTCTTGTCCCAAGAAATCCTGAAGGTGAAGGGGTCCCACATTGCCGTGAGAGTTGCGGTGCCCTTCAGGGTTCCGTCGAAGGAATTGCCCGACCAAGAGATGGTGAAGTTAGAAACATCAGCCTGGCCCGAAGCGGTAGCGGTAGCGACCGTGCTCGTTCCACCCGCTGCATTGGTGTAAGACCAGTTCTTGAAGGTGTAGCCCGTGCGCGTGTAGACCGTGTCGCCTGCATCGGCGGTGAGCTTTGCGCCATAGTTGACAGTTGCCGTGTGAGGATTAGAGGCGCTGCCCTTCTTGTAAGTAATGCCCGTGGTTGCACCCGGTTCGAACGTGAAGGTAACCGGTGCGCCCGTCCAGATGGCATAGAGCGTCAAGTTCGAAGTAAGACCAGGAGTGGTATTGCCTGCATGGTATGCAGTGCCCGTACCAGAAGAATTGGTGTTCCACTCTTTGAAGTTATAACCCGTGCGGGTTGGATTATCAACATTAGTAGGAATGGTGTAGGTTGCACCATTCAGAATGTTCCCGATCGTGGTAACGCCCGTACCAGCGGTGCCATAGGAACCACCGTTCGGGTTCAAGGTAACAGAGACCTTGGTCTTTTCGGTCCACTTAGCGTAGATCTTCAAGGTGTCTGCGCGGTTTCCAGCAGCTTCAGCAGCCCAGATGCCATTGAAGGTACCCAAGCCCGTTGCAATGACGCCCGAAGCGCTGGCGAAGACCGTGCCGGTACCGCTGCCCTGGTTATCCTTCTGCAGATACCAACCGCCGAAGGTGTAACCAACCTTGGTGGGGGCTGTCGGAACAGTGACCGCGCCCGTCCACTTGAGGTTATTCTGCGTATTGTAGGCGGTGCCATCGGTCGTAGCCGTTGCCTGGTCGAAGAATTGAACAGCATAGATGCTCTTCTCCGTCCAGATCGGAACGAGCGTAACCGGTACCGTTACATTAGTAAGCGAAGTAACCTTAGTAGTGGCTGCAGTGCTCTTTGCCCAGCCACCGAAGGTGTAACCCGTAAGGGTGGGGGTCGGTGTGGTAAGAACCGTGTGAGTGCCGTTATAAGCAACGGTATAGGTAGTGGTGGAAGGCATATTGGCAATCTCGTCCTTCGCACCAGATGGCTTCGTGCCAGCAGAATAGGTAACAACAGGATTCCACAGAGCATAGAGTGTAACGTTGGAGGTTACGTTCATGCTGCGCTGCGATCCTGAAATGGTTGCATTGTAAGAGTAAAGACCGTTTGCGGTGCTGTTCTGAGTGGGGGTCCAACCACCAAACACGTAACCTGTACGCGTTGGAGTACCCGTCTTGATGTTGTATACACCCGGAGCAACCGTATCGGCCGAAGGTGCACCTGTACCGCTGTTCGCGTTATAGGTGACCACCGGATAGGCCGTCCATTGTGCATAGAGCGGCAGATTCTCGGTCAGATGCGCAATGGCCTTACCAGCCGAATAGGCCGTGCCTGTTCCATTGGCTGCGGTGTTCCAACCACTAAAGGTGTAGTTGGCCCTAGTGGGAGTGGCAGTGGGGATAGATGTTGCCGCATTGTAGTCAACCGTAACGGTTGAAGGCAATCCAGAAACACCGGTTCCGTTGCCATTAAAGGTAATGGAGACCTGTTGGATCCATTGGGCGAGCAGCGTAAGGTTGCCCGTCACTTGAGCAGCAGGGATCGTTGCCCCTGCACCATATTTATTAGAAGTTCCTTGAATCAACCAGCCATCGAACTTGTAGCCCGTAAGGGTAGGAGCGGTGGCGTTGATGGTGAATGTAGTATTCTTGGAGCCGCTGCCATTGGCAGGAACTCCGGCGACGTTTGCGGTAGCAGCAGCAGGCTTGTTGCCGTCATAGGTAACCGTGATTGCGTTTTCGTCAGCTTCCTCTACTTCGATAATGTAAAAGCCCTCAACCACGGGGTAAATATGTGAATAAGCAGACGCATTGCCAGTTCCAGAGCGGAAGTTCCAAAGCTTATTCAACAAATCGCTAATCGTCACTCCAGTGCCACTTGTATCTGTGGCAAATTCACTTGCCTTAAAATACTGTTTTTTTGCAATCATGTCGGCAGTTACGCCAGAATTCACATTGACATACCAAACATACTTTTTGGATGAATCGCTTGGGCTAGGCGGAACAACTACATCAGCCATATACGTCGTCTGATTCTTAGTTTCTACCTTATTTTGGAACATACTGACGGTTACTTCAGATGGGGTCATGATCGGATAAGCAGTAATGCTTGTATACCAACCCTGCTGAAAACTACGGTCATTAATTGTTGCAAGTGTACCAACGACTCTCTTCCACACTGCTTTAGTTCCATTGTCTTGATGAATAACAAAAAGCCAGTTCTTTTTTGTGTTGCCAAATATATTCACAACTTCATTCAAACCCAAGGCAGTAGCATCAGCTAAGCTGAGTGAGGGTTTATCAGCCAACGTATAGCTTAAACGCGTTCCAGTGGACGTAAACACAGGGTCAGTAGGACAGCCCCATGTCTTTTTGCCCGCCCAATTCGACCAAATATCTGTTTGTTGAGTGGTCTTAGTCATTGCGTCAGAAACTTCTGGCGTCCAACCATGCGCAAAATCAAAAACGATATTCGCAGATGCTTGCGTTGTAATATTCGACTGAGTAGATACATTTGTCTGCTGCTTCACCTCCTCGGTCTTTACCGAGGTGGCGCCAGCAGTCAGATCTGCACTCCCCTTATCACCAGGGGTAGCAATCACGTCGTCAGCCTTGCTATCATCACCAGTTGGATGGGCACTCTGATTTTTATCAGTAGCTATCTCGTCGGTGGAATCAGAAATAGCACCGTTGTTCTTATCGGTGCTATCATCATTATCTTTAGGGTCGGATGGGTCTTGCCCCTCGTTTGAGGTGCTATCATCCGTATCTTCAGTTCCGTTCGTGCCAGAGTTGCTAGCACTATTGGAGTCGGAATCGCTGTCTTTATCGTTTATAGAGGACTTATCATCACCCGGTGTATAGCTCTTATCGCTGCTATCACCCGCCCCATTAACGACGTCGACCCCGGAGCCAGTAGACTGCGGGGTCGATTTATACGCATCTTGTGCTGTATACGCCGGAGGCGCTTTGGGTTCGTCCGGCGTTTTGTTCACCGACGTGCTGCTATCAGACCTTGATAGCAGGATTTCTTGCGATTCGGTGCCTTGCGAGCCACCTGAAGCTTCATTCGAAGCGTACGCAAGAGAAGGCATTGCGAACAATAACGCTGCCGCTACGATAACAGCGGCTATAAGGGCTGCAACAGGACCACGCCGCTTAGCTGCGGGCACAGCAGCAGAGGTGCTAGCGCTAGCCAGCCCCATCTGTTCTCTGTTCATGCAGTCTTGCATCGTCTTCCTGTTTCTAACACGTGGCCCCGGTTCGAGATCCTTCCCTCGAACTTGAGGCGCCCTTATGGACTTTCGCTTAGGGCGTAGACAGCCCACCCCTTAAGCGAAGTGCTTGACAGTCTATGCCGAAATGCCGCGCTTGTCCAGTTCGGCGTGAATAAACGCGGCATTTTCGCGGTTTTTTTTCGGAGCGTTTCCCCAGGTCGCAGATTCTCGATTTTGTCGATTTCGCCCAATGCCGCGCTTTGCCGCGCCTCAAGCGCGGTACTCTGCGACCTCGCTTTTTGCAGCGCGGCTTTTTGGGTTCGCTTTGGATGCATTCCCTCGATTTCCTGTACCGAACAGGTGGAATAGTGGCGCGGCATCTTGAGCGCTCGCATCCTGTATCAGCTTCCTTGCCCTTAAAGGATCGTTTCTGAGGCAAACCAGAGCGGAAAAGTGACGGAGCGATGTCAGAAATGAGGGCAAAATACCCCACTTCTTCACAATTCCTCCACAATTAAGCATCGTTTTGGCGGCATTTTTGACCGCTTGATAACAAGAAAACACGGAGATTTCGAGGGTTCTAGCCCGTGGATTTGAGGGGTGTTTTGGGCCCTTTTTACCCCTTAAAACTGACCTGAAATAGGGGCAAAATTGGTCTTGTTCGATTTCTGCTGACCTGGGGTTATAGCAGCTGCTAGCTGTATATTTTACTGCTATATCATTGCCACTCTCCCACCCTTACAGATCGCACTGTGAGGTTTTAGGGCAATAAGTTCAAGCGTGTTACTACCATAATACGTGGTGGAGTGCAATAAATTAATTTTTCAGGCTTACAATTACCTGAATAGACAACATCAGATCAGCGGAGAGGGCAAGAAACGAGACTCTTGTCCGCTCTAGACAAGCAGCAATCCTTGGCTCGATCAGTGGAGAGGACGAAACACGAGGTTCCCCGCTTCCCTGTTCGCGCATCTGCTTTGCAGACGCGCTCATGCGTCGCTGCTTTGCTCGGGTTTTATTAAAACGAAGTTAGTCGGCAAAGAGTCACCTCGTTGCCTCACCCTCTCCGCTGATCGAGCTAGATGTTCCTGGATGAGCAAGCAGCTGAGCCCATGGGGTACTTGAATTACTCTGAGTCCGCACACTTCAATATAAATAGGTTGTCCGAAGGAGCGAAGCGCATGAGCTTGCCTTACCAGGCAAGCGAACAGCGAGAGCGGGTAATTACAAGTGCCCCATGGGCGTGCTGCTTGCGTGAGGTAAACAGAGAAACTCATTAAGGCGAAGAAGGGCTTATTCTGTGCGACATCTGTGGCAAAAAGATAAATAATCGTGACTTTTTGCAATTTGAAGCGTTGAGGGCGATTCTAAGACCATGGTTGGTATTAGAACGAGTATTTGCTCATGTGTAATCAATATCGAGCGGGAAATAGGATTACAGCAAGCCGTTTTTGAAGAGAGAGACCAAAATTTCGGATTTGAGGGGTTAGATGAGGAAGAGGACCCAAAGGGTGTAGAAGATGAGTGCGGGGGCTGCCGCAAGGATGGCATAGCGCGTGAGACGCTGTGTTCGTGCTTGTTCGAGCGTTAACGCAGAGCCCTTGAGGCCTTGTGCTTCCTGAATGCTCTGCTTGCGCATACGCATGAACGCGAACGATGCAGCAGTGGCTGCTGCAGCAAAGAGCAGGAAGAGGCCTCCTATTACCCCTGTAGAAGAGCTTTGGGCGCGTTTCGCAAATGGATTCGCAGCCAGGGGGCGAGAGTCTTCGGGGATGATCTCGCTGTTTGCCACTTGTTCGGGCTCCGCACTGTAGGAGGGCTCTGGTACCGCAATAACCGGATTCACCCACGCACGTGGTGCAGCAGGAGCGGTCTTCACTGCGACGCTCGAAGCAGGAGAGCTCGGCTGAGCGCGCTTCTTAACAGAAGTTGAAGGGGTACTCGGCTGAACAGGAGTGTTCGGCTCTACCGGCGTTACTGGCTCTGTAGGATCGTTTGGCAGCACGCTTGCGAGCGGCTTGAACACCAGGTTAAGCACGTTCTCTGCCGGGGTCGCCCCCACCGTGAACGAGGTGTCTTCGGTAAGCGCTGTATAGCCTTTGGGGCAGTACTTGTTCATATCCTCTGCCAGCAGATCTACCACACTGCCGAAGGGCTGTGCTTCATATTCAACCGAGGTAACCAGATTATCTTTTGCCATGCAATCCTTATAGAAGTTCACGAAGAAGGAGAAGAGCTCAGGCGAATAGATAACGTTGAGCACATTCTCCTCTTCGTTCTCCCCCACCGTTAGCGCTCCTTCAATAAGCGCATCTTCTACGGTGTAACCAACTGGCAGGAACTTGCCCAACTCGTAGGGAATCTCCGTACCCAACAGCGCCTTACCCAGCACTGCTTCACCGAGCAGATTCGCTGCATCCACTGCGTCCTTGTAGTAGTTCACGGTGTAGGCATATTCAGCAGCATCAACAGAAGGAAGATCCGCACTGGCAGCTGCCGTGAAGAACGGTGCAGTATCGGCAGAAGAAGCAACGCCCATGCTCTGATCTGTGGTTGTACCTGAAGCAGCCTTAGATGCTGGAGCAACCGAGGTGCTTGCCTGAGCAGCCTTTACAGGCTTCATGGTGGTGTCAGGCTCAACCCCTGCAGCCAGAACAGAAGTAACTGCTTGAGCTGCTTCATTCGCAGTCTCTACTGAACTATTCTGAGCACTTTCTCCTGTTGTCGCCGTACCACTCGGTACAAAATACGCGTACAAATCAATTGAGGTAACAGTGTCATCTGCAACAAGGTCGGCAAAACGGATTGAATCTGTCACTTGAACACCCTGACCATCAGGCTCCGTAAAGAACCCTACAAAGTCAAATCCGGGGTAGTTGAAACCTTGTCCACCAGAAAGAAGACTAATCGGCTCAGAGAAACCTTGGTCAACATTTTGCATATAACCATTCGGGAAAATAACATGCGTAACATAATTCATCTTGTTCCAAGTTATATAAATGTACATTGTTTCTGCTAGCGGATCGCCAAGAAGATCCATTAGAATCTCACCACAAGTCATCGTGTCATCCAGCAAATCTCCCCAGTCATCAGTTTGCGCGTCAAGTGTATAGCCAGGCCACACAAGACCTGGATAGAAAGGAGAAGCATCCCACGAAACATAACGAGTATCATTAAAAGCATGTTCTTGAGCATATTCTGTTGATTCATAAATAACTTCGATAGTACGTAGTTCGATTGCAGAGTATACCTTAATAGGGCTTATGCCGTCCCACCCAACAAGGTCAGCAATGTATTGAATGGTCGGCTGTATTCCGCCCATCATATCAACCCAATCCTGGTTAAAGAGCTCAAAACCCCATTCGTCCCACCAACCAATAGTCTTGTGCGAAATATAGTCGTTCGATGGATCGCTATCCTTATTCGGGTCATATGTCCAGTCAAAATCATCGCCAAGCTGGACGTATACCGTCTTCAGTAGCTGTTCATCACCTGGATCAGGATGATCAGCGGTATTGCCCCAGTACTGGAGCTCAACACCCGCAAGCTCCCAAACAGCATAGAGGACGTTCGGGTTGATGATATCGCCCGTGATCGGGTCAACGATCAGGTCGAGCATCTCGTATTCATCGCCTGGCTTATAGTCGATCTCGGTCGCGTTGGCCTTAACCGCCCAGCCCTTCAGGCGATAGCCATCGCGCTTGGGCTCAGTAAGGGTCACGTTCACGATGCAACCGATCTTACCCAGCGTTGGGTCGGGAGGCGTGATGCCCGGATAGTTCGCGTCGTATACCAGCTCAATGTCGTTTGCCTGCCATACCGCATAGAGGATGGTCGGATCTGCTGGCATAACCCAGTTGGTAGGAGCATCGGGGATACCGTCGCCATCAACATCAACGTAGGTAAGGTCTGCATCGGGTGCCGTAGCGCCCAGCTTGGTTGACCAGCCCAGGAAGGTATAACCAGGGCGCTTCACCGAGTCGAAGTCGGGCAGCGGCACTACCTCAGAGATGTTGTGCATGGTGCCATCTTCGAAGCCGGCCGGCGGGTTCGGACCAGGATTCCACTTACCACCTGGGGTTGCGGTGGTGGTGGTATCGTCGATGGTGCCATCGGGCTTCACATGTACGTGATGCTTCGAGTCGGTAACCGTAGGATCGTTCACATCGGCATAGCCGTTCGGATCGAACGTGAGCGATTGTACCGAAAGACCCCAGATGGCGTAGAGCGTCATGTTCTCGTAGCCCATCGTCCAGATGGAACCCGTGTCGTCTGCCTTGATGAAGATGCCCTTGCCGGTATTAGAATCAATGGATGCCATGAGCGCATCGCGATAGGCGAAGTTCAGAAGGCCATTCAGGCTACGAGCCATCATGATAGCGTCGATCGTGCTCATCGTGGTGGGGGTGGTATCACCCGGCAGCAGAACGTTGACCGTGCCACCGTCGTCGAACGCATAGCCAATGAGCGAGTACGGACGACCCTGTGCATCAGGACCTGCGGTAACCACGCCGCCGTAGCGTACGTCGATCGGCAGGATGATGGTCTGATCGCTCTTGTACTTGTGCGTATGGCTGTTCTGACCTGGAGCAGCTGGGAAGGCGTTAGGACGCGTCTCAGTAGCATCAGGAGTCCAGTGACCAGCGCCTGTCTCGCTCGGATCGCCCAGATCGATGGTAAGATCCCATTCCTCTGCATCGAAGTAGAGCTCCAGGACCAGGTGCGTGCCATCGTCCAAGTGACCCATGATGTAATCACGTGCCTTGGTGGTAACGTTAACGATATTGCCAGAACCATCGGTATAAGAGACCGTGGTGCCCGGCTCAACGTATTCATAGCCCAGGATATAGGGGCGACGCTTGTCGATCGGGTGCTGATGCGGGCGATCGTCGTTACGATAGCTCACCTTCGGGGTGTCCGTAGCATCTGCCCATGCCTCTTCGTCGGTAACACCCTTATGCGTGATGGCGTTGTGTACCACACGGTTACCATCGCCATCGATCTTGTAGATGATAACTTCATATTCGGTATCTTCGTTTGCGCGCCACACTGCATAGAGCGTTACATCGTGGTTCGGCATGGTGAACAGGTCGCCCACAGCGGTGAAGACCCAGAGTCCGTCTACCTTGCTGCCGTCGGCTTCAGCAGCATTTGCAGCCGCGATAGAGGCGTTACCCTTCAGGTTAACGGCGGTGTCGTAGTAGTACCAGCCCACCAGGGTGTAACCCGGACGCTTGACCTCAGTGCCATCCGGCAGCGGCAGGTTCTGGTCGGCACGTACGCCGTTACCGTTCGCTGCGTCTGCATAGCTGTCATACGGGCTAGGAATGGTGCCATTAGGCTGCCACTCGCCGTAGATGCCCGGATCGAGGATGAGGTTCAACGGCAGCGTGTCCATGACCACGGAGATTACCGTGGAGCCATCGCCTGCAACCGTAGCGATGATGTTGCCCTTAACGCCTGCGGTCCAGTTTGCCATTGCCTGAAGACCGTAGATGGAGAAGGTAGTGATGCCGTTCCAGGTAAGGGTGCTGTCGGAATTGTAGCCGTTCTGGTTGCCATTGAAGAGCGTGAAACCATCTGCCAGGCCCATGTACTTGTAGCCGCGCCAATCAACGCTGGAGAAGCTGAATGCAGAGCCATCCATCTTGTAGTACTGAGCGTTTGCCACCTCGGTAGCATCGTAGGGATTAGCGATCTTATAGGATTCGCCAGCGATGCCCTTGCCCTTCAGCTCCTGCCAGATCTGCAGGTTACCATTGCCGTCGACCTTGTAATAGTGCAGCGTGAATTCGGTATCCGAAGATGCGCGCCACACTGCGTAGAACCACAGGAAGCCCATGGGCTCAGGAGCAGGCATGGAATACATCGTGTTCGGGTCGTTCAGGGTGAAGTGAGCACCTTCCGTGTAGCTCCAGCCGGTGTCGAGCTGTGCCACTGCTGCAGCCAGCTGAGAAAGGCGGCCTTCGGAAGTGCCTACGTAGACGGGGTTAGCCTGACCAGAAACGGTAACGCTCTGCTTGTAGTACCAACCGACCAGCTCGTAGCCATCGCGCTTCAGAACGCCCGAGCCAGGGAGCTTGTACTCTTCGTCGGTGACCAGCGAAACATGGTTCTGCCATACGTTGTTATCGATGCTGGTGGTGGTACCAGGGTTCAGATAGAGGTCGTAGGTACGTGCCGACCAGACCGCATAGAGCGTGGTGTCGCCGTTGCCCATAACGAAGGTATCGCCCACCTGGTAGAAGATGCGGTTCGGATCGTTAGGAGCATAGCCTGCGTTAGCCAGCATGATCGCCTGCATGATCGCGCGGGAATCGAGACCCATAGCGGTTGCCACTTCAAGGGTGCGCGTAGAGCCATCGGCAGCCGTGAGCGTCCATTCCTTCTTCGTGGTCCAACCGATGAGCGTGTAGCCCGGGCGCGTGATGTGCGCACCAGAGTAGTTCGCGCCGATGTCGAAGGACTGCTCTGCATAGACCGGGGTCACGTACTTCTTGGAGTGATCGTTCGGATCGATGGAGGAATCGATAACGTTCCAAGCGCCCTTATCCTTGCCACCGTCGAAGGTGAGCGTGAACGGCAGTGCCTTGTAGTACAGCTCGAGCACGAGGCTACCATCACCGAAGATGCTGCCAGTGCGGATGTTCATCTTGGTTACCGTAGCGCCCGTTGCATCCTTGAAGGTGATGGTGGTGCCATCGAGCACGATCTCGTAGCCCTTGAATTCATCATCCCAGTTATATGCCTTGGATGCTGCATCGTAAGCATCCTTGATGTCCTGGTCACCAATGCGATCGATCGCGGTTACCGGTTCATCGGTGATGCCTGTGATGGTTTCGGTGATAACGTCCTTCACGTTGCCGTTACCATCCACACGGTAGTGATTCACGGTGTATTCGGTATCGTCGCGTGCGAACCAGACCGCGTAGATGACCACGTCGGTGCCCGGCATGATGAAGCCATAGCCGTTCGCATCGATCTTAGTGAACAGACGTGCCTTAGCGTTAGTGAGGTCGGTGCCAGCGAGCCATGCCGTAACATAGGCACCTTCGGTGGTATCCCAACCAGGCAACTTGGAGATGAGCGTTGCCGTGCTGCGGTTGTAGGAGCCCTTGGAGAAGGCTGCATCGTCGTCGGTGGACCAACCGAGGAAATCGTAGCCCGCACGAGCGATATCGTCGAAGAGCTTGCCGGTGTTCTGCTCGGTGAAGAAGTATTCCACGCGGTTGGTGTAGGTGCCCGCATTGGGGTTACCCGTCCAAGCGCCGTAACCGGTAGTAGGCGTGGTGCCTGCCGGAAGCTCGGTGGCATAGGTGAGCTTGTTCAGAACAGGGTTGCCATGCTCATCCAGCATGTACGGTGCGTAGTACAGATCGAACACGGAAGAGCCATCGGATGCCAGGCGCAGTTCGTAGATGGAAGCCAGGCCAGCAGCCGGGATACCCGGAACCGTGAAGGTGCGGGTAGAGCCATCGGCGAGTGTAACCGTGATGGTCTGCGTGATGATGCGCTCGTAGGTATAACCGTTCATGGCCGTATCGTGGTAACGATAGGTGTGCGATGCGTCGGTGTCATCGACGGTGTTACCCAGGCGCTTCTCATAGTAGTTGCGGTCAGCCGTGATGAGCTGATCGGTGTAGCCCGTGAACTTCTCGGTGGAAACGAGCACCTTGTTGCCCTGGCCGTCGATCTTGTAGCGGTTCACCGTGTATTCAGTGTTGTTGTCGGGGTTCCAGATGGCCCACAGCTGCAGGTTGGTGCCCGGCATGATGAACGTTGCACCGTCGGCGCTCCAGAGGATGGTGGAGTAGATGCCGTTAGCAACGAGCGCCTGCGTGAGCACATCGTAGCCTGCCGTGCCGTTAGCCACCAGCCATGCTGGGGTAGCGAGCGCTGCATCGTCGAAGTACTTCTGAGCGATTTCGTGTGCCTGCTGTCCCACATGGCCTGCGCCGTAGAGAGCGCCGGTGTTCTGGGTGGACCAGCCGACCAGCTCGTAACCCTGGCGATAGGGGTTCGCCGCGGTGTTATTGTGCTGGTTATTGGTGCCCATGAGGTCAGAAGGCAGCGGATCGACCGTCTGGCCGGTGAGGTAATCGCGATAGATGCTGCGGCCGTCTGCCGAGAGGGTCCAACCAGCAGGAACCGTGAAGGAGCCCTTGGCAGTATCAGGATCGAGGTTCAGGGTCAGGCGGTAGGTGTTCGCCTCGTAGTAGAGGTTCAGCACCAGGCCATAACCGTTGCCTGCCACGCTTGCGATAACGCCGGAATCGGTGGTTACCCAATCGGGGTGAGCCGTTGCCCAGTAAGCTGCCGGACCCAGCAGGCTATCGCGGTAGGTGTAACCCACGATATCCTTGTCGAATGCATGCCATTCGGTGGTGCCGGTGGTGCCCGGGGTCTGACCAGAGTAGAGCGCGTCTGCGTAGATGGTGTTGCCCACATAGCTCTTGTAGTAGTGAGAGCTTACGAGCACGCGCTTACCGTCGCCGGTAACCACATAACGGTTGACCACATAGTTGACCTTGACCGAGTAATCGATCTCGGGCTCGGTGGGATCCGGGTTCGGAGTGGGGTTCGGATCCGGATAGTACGGATCGTTAGGATCGGGCTCATCCGGGTCCGGAGTAGGCGTCGGGGTATCCGGGTCGGTCGGATCGACCGGGCCGGGCTTCGGCGGGTTCACCGGATTAGGATCGTCTGGATCGAACGGATCGGGATCGGGCTTGTCCGGATCGTAAGGATCGTGCGGATCGGTCGGATCGGGCTTGTTCGGATCGGTCGGATCCTCAGGAACGAAGCCTGCATAGTAGAACACATAGATGACGGTAGAGCCATCGGCCAGAACCACAGCGCGCTCATAGCCCGTTGCGTCGATGGAGCTATTGACCGTAAGGCCACCCGGCAGCACACGGTTGGTAAGGAACGGACCGGTCTTCAGATGCGTGTAGCCACGCCAGAAGAGCGGATCTGCGCTCAGGTTGGGGTTCAGACGGCCGTAGCGGTCTACGTAGGTCTCAGCGTCGTGTGCGGTAGTGTTATCGCGCTCTGCCACGGTGAAGGTGAGGCCAGAGTCCTTCATGAAGGTGTCTTCCTTCTTGTCCACGTAGTTGCCTTCATGGTCGAGCTTCACATGAACCACGGTTACCTTAGCAGGCAGAGCCTTCCAAATCGCCTCAAGCGTGATGTTCTGGTTCCAGGTGTAGGTGATAGCGTCGAACGTGCCATCTGCCTTGATGTTGTAGGTGTCGCCCGTTGTGGTGTTGAGCCAGCCAACCAGCTCGTAGCCGGTCTTGGTAACCTGGCTTGCCGGCAGCGGCGTGAAGGTGTGGTTGTAATACGCCGTGCGATCAACGTTCTCTGCTGTGGTGGCACCATCGGTGATCTGGCCACCCAGGCTCTTATAGGTGATGGTGTACTGATCGACCACGTAGAAGAGCTTCAGGACCAGTGCATCGGGATGCGAGGTGCTGTCGCCGAAGTGTCCCACGATGCGGCCGTTGGAAAGCGTTGCGTAGAGCAGTGCTGCCGGGTCGCCCTCTGCCAGATACTTGGAGAAGTTCGCGTCGTAGCTGAAGCCGAAGATAGAGCCGTTAGCGTGGAGGTACTGCCAGCCTTCTTCTGCGCCTGCTGCTGCAGTTGCGATCCAGTTGTTATACGCATCGAGCACAGCGTTCAGGATATCGACGCCGTTGGTATCGAGCGCTGCATCGACACGGACATACGAACCAGCGGTACCAGTGTACTCATGCGTGTCATAGAGCTTAGGCTGCTGATAGAGGCCTGCATTGTTCACATCGACGGTGTAGCGCTCTACGTAGAAGGTGGTGCCGTTCGGGATCGCCTTCAGGTAGATGTAGAGGATGGTCTGATCGATGCCTGCTGCCGTTGCGTCCGCGCCGAAGGCGTTCAGGATGCCATCGGCCGGGCCGAGCGGGTTAGCCGGGTTGAGGTCGATCTCGTAGCCAGCAGCGATAGCAATAGCCTGCAGCCACTGAACGATGGATGCGTGGTTATCGGGGTTAGCCTCGTAAGGAGCGAGCGGATTCACGTAGTTCAGGTAGTTGCCCGTGGTACCCGTGCGGGTGTATTCCGCCAGCTTCTCGGTAACGCCGTTGCCCTGCAGGACGTTGACGATGACCTTGTATTCAGACTGAGCCGGCATCCAGATAGCATAGAGCGTGGTCTCTTCGTTGGGCATCTCGAAGTTGTTCGAGCCTGCCAGGAAGATGCGGCCCGCGTTAGCAGCGATCCACTGGCTTGCTGCATTACCGTTCAAGTCGCAACCATTGTAGAGGATATCGGCGATGGTGGTTGCAAGGCCATTGGTAGCCACTTTGTCGGCCGGAACGACATACCAGCCATACAGGGTGTAGCCCGGGCGGATGCCGGTCATGGCGTTCGGCAGGGTAACGAGCTCGCCGGTCTTATAGATGTTGGTCGAGGGGTTAGCGCCACGCCACCAAGCACCATTGTTGTAGGTGCCGTCGTTGGCCTTGGTGCCCAGCTCGAAGTTGAGCTGCTGACGCTCTGCCAGGTAGTAGAGATCCAGGCGCATGGTGCCATCGGCCAGGATGGTACCGGAGAGCTTCTCGCCCGTGTGGGTGCCGAAGACATAACCCTTGATGTAGAGACCAGGAGCAACCGGGTTGTTCGGGTCGTAGACGAGCGCATAGCTGCGGCCGGTGGCCTCGTCGACGAAGGCGCCGGTCTTACCGGTGTAGGTGACCACATAGGGGTTGCCATTCTCGTCCACCACATCGGAGATGGTTACGCCATCGCCCTTCACCAGGTGGTGATAGACCTTGTATTCGGTGTTCTTGTTCGGCACGTAGACCAGAACGATCTTGGGCTCGCCAGTAGCCTGGCCCTGGATCTCTGCGATAACGCCTTCGGTGACCACGAGGTCTGCGTAGTTGACGCCGCCCACCGTAGCATCGGCAGGATCGTCATCTGCTTCGGAACCGAAGAGATGGTAGCCCGTGATGCCCGGGATGGACCAGGTGTTCATAGCGCGGGTCTCATCGTGGTCGATCGCCAGCGTGCCGTCTGCCTGGATCACGTAGATCGGCGTGGTGGCCGTGGGGTTGGTGGGATCGACGAAGGAGACCGTGTCGCCCGCATAGCCGTGCAGACGGATGGTGTCGTACTTGGTTGCGGTGGTGCCGCCTTCGATCTGCCAACGATCGACGGTGAAGACGACGTCCTTCGCACGCCAGATCGCGTAGAAGGTCATACCGCGCTGAGGCATCTTGAAGCTTGCGCCAGCCGGAATGTAGACGCCAGAGCCATCGGCCGTGGTGCCGTTAGCAGCGAGCCACTGTGCCCAGGTATGGGAGTTGTAGCCCACCATGTTGGTGAAGACGGTATCGTTAGGACCAGAGTACCAACCCATCAGCTCATAACCCGGGCGGATAGCCGAAGAGGAGTTCGGGGTACGGATGGTCTTGCCAACGCGATAGTTGCCCGAGATGTCCGCAGCGCCGGAGGTCCACGCACGCTTGTCGTAGTCGCTCGTGCCTTCAACACCCAGCAGGAACTTCAGCGGCAGCTCGTCTGCCAGATAGTAGAGGAAGAATTCCGTGCCGCCAGCGCCCAGCGGTGCACCCTTGATGTGCTGTGCGAGCGAGGTCTGGTAGCTGGTGCCCGGAACCGTACCGTCGGAGTTCGGGAAGAAGATGAAGCCGTTGAAGCTGTAGTGCAGGTTCTCGGGCTGGCCATCGTAGAGCCAGTAGATCTCACCATTCTTCACCGTGCCGCGGATAGCCACATCGGGGTTGTTCTGATACTTCAGACCGATGTCGGAAGGCTGGATCTCGGTGTCGGTCTCGCCCTGGCGAACTTCGACGAGCGCTTCGTAAGCGTTGCCGTCGCCATCGACGAACCAGTGATGCACCTTGTATTCGGTGGTGAGGTCTGCCACATAGTAGACCTTGAAGATGGTCGGATCGGTAGGATCGCCCTTGATAACGAGACGCAGGAACTGATCGTAGCCCAGAGCCGAATCCATGCTGAAGTGGTAGCCGCGGAAGTCGTATTCACGGCCACCATCGCTGAAGGTGCTGTTGGTGATGAGCTTGTAGATGGCCTGCAGGTCGGACTTATCGGCCGTGCGCAGATCGACGGTGTCGCCCGTTGCATAGCGCAGGCTATTCAGGCGGCTGGTGTATGCCAGCGTCTGACGACCACCCACTACCTTGTAGTACTCGATCTGGAAGTTGGACTCCTGAGCCACCCAAACGGCATAGAGGAACGTTTCGGGGTTGTTCGGGTCGGTCGGAGCCGGAACCGTGAAGAGCGAGCCTACTGCGTGGAACTTCGGATCGGTCTTGAGCACGTTGTTGTAGAGCGTGATGGAGTCGTTGCCCACGTAGTCGATATAGTCATTGGTCTCGTACCAGCCCACCAGCTGATAGCCCGGACGCGTTGCCGCAGCAGCACCTGGCAGGTAGACCACACTGCCCGTGACCACGTTGATCGATCCAGTCTGGACGAACGCATTGCCCGCACCAGCGTAGCTCTTCACCCAGGAAGCATCCTGTGCGGTGCCGTTCAGGATAAGCGAGAGCTTGTGCGTGTCGGGCGCGAAGTACAGACGGATGATGGTGGAGCCATCGCCATTGATGAGCTTGTAGGGGTCGGACGTGTAGGAGAAGTCGTTGATGGTGAACGTGCCCGGCGTGTAGACATAGCCATTCGGGATGAGGAGGCTCGTGTAAGCATCGTCGGTGAGGAAGGCCGGGATGATGGTGTTGCCATCAGCGTCGACGAAGGTGTAACCCTTCCAAGTGATGCCATCGGCTTCCTTCTCGGCGTCGGCCTTGGCATACGCACCAGCAAGACCTTCGTGGCGGATGCTCACAGCATTGCCATCGGTATCGGTAACACGCGATGCCACACCTTCACCGGAAACCTTCCAGAATTCAACGGTGTAAGGAACGTATTCAGAAACGTAATACAGCTTGAAGAGCGTGGTGCCATTCGGAGCCAGCGAAGCAATGGAAGAGATCTCGTCGTACTGGACGCCGTTCCACAGCTGGCTGAAGCCTTCGTAGTACGAATAGCCCTTCATGTTCGGGTAGAGGTTGTAGAGCGCTGCCGTGATCTTGTTGATCATATCGGCCGTAATGGCGCTTTCCGACTTGCCCTGCTGCGTAGTGGTGACCGCCGGTGCATCCTCGATCTTGTGGATCTTCACGATGCTGCCGTCTTGATCGACCTCTGCAACCACACGATAGTGCTCGACCAGGAAGGTGATCTCAGCCGGTGCCCACATCGCATAGAGGAACTGGTCGGAATCTGCGGTGACCGTGTAGTTCAGATCGAAGAACACGCTTGCGAACGAATCGCCCAGGAGCGTCTTCAGCGATTCGAGCGAACGGTTCGGATCGTTGATCCACGCATCGGTGATGGTGGTGTCGACCAGATCGTGGTTGGTGGTCCAGCCGATCAGCTCATAGCCCGGACGCGTGAGGTGCGTGTTCTGCGGGACGTTGATGGTCTGACCCGTGGTGTAGGTGTTCGACGAAGACGAGCTGAACGTATCGGTGCCGCTGACCCACACGCCCTGCTCCGGAACGAAGGTAACGTTACGCGGAGCAGGAGTGTAGAACAACCTGAGCACGAGCATGTTGTTCGGATCTCCTACGATAGTGCCGGAATAGGATGAGGAGAACAGCATGCCCTGCTGGAGCGTGAGCGTACGATACAGCGGGATGGGGTTGCCATCTGCGTCGAGCACATAGGTGCCATCTGCGTCGGTCTTGTAGCCATAGATATAGGTGATGGTGCCGTTGGTCACGCAGGTCCAGGAACCGGACGGTGCAGCAACGAAGCCTTCGATATCCTTCCACAGCCAACCAAGCGAGGTGAAGTTGGTGTCGTTGGTAACGGCATCGAGCTTGGTGTCGAAGATGCCCGGTGCATTGGTTGCGCCTGCGGTGTTCACATTAGCGGTGTAGCCTGCGGTGCCCTTGATGGTAACCGTGGATGCGGTAGGACCAGTAGGCGTGGTGCCCGGAACGCGCTCGTCGAACTTGACGGGCTTGTTGGTGGCAGGATCCCAGTACCAGTATTCAACCTGATATTCAGAACCGTTCGGGATAGCCTCGTAGTAGAGGATGAGGGTGAGGCGACCGTCTGCGGTAACCGTGCCGGTGAGCTTCATCTGACCGAATGCCGTGGTGTAGTTCGGGTCGGTGATAAGACGATAGCCTGCACGATACGGGATCTTCATGAAGAAGCCGCTTAAAACGTCGTCATCAACGAAGCCTACCATGCTGTCGGTAGGAGCGGTGAGCAGCGAATTGCCGTCGAGGTCGACATAGGCGTACTTCTTATAGGTAACGTCGTTACCGTTGCTGTCCTTAGCTGTCCAGGTGTACTCGGAGCGCTCGAAGGCCTTATCACGGATGATCTGGCCCGCTTCGACGCGGTAGACATACACGTTGTAGTTAACGTTCGCTGCCCTGTAGACCGCATAGAGGCGAGTAACGCCGTAACCGTCGATGATGAGCGTGGAGCCCGGAACTTCCCAACGTGCGCCTGCAGCGAAGAAGGTGTCACCGAAGAGCGTGTTAAGGTCGATGCTCGGGTCGGCCAGGATCGCATCGGTCATGGCCTTCGCGATGTCTTCGGAGGTTGCCCAGCCGACGAGATCGTAGCCGTTGCGCTCCACGTTGGAAGCCACCGGAAGCGTGATGGTGTCGTAAGGATAAACGTGCGTGAGCGTGCCGCCGAACAGGCCGTCGTCGCGGTTGAGGTTAGCCATTGCCCACTGGCCTGCACCCAGCTGATAGTCGATCGCTTGAGGATCGGCTGCGAAGAAGAGCTCGAGCACCGTAGAGTTATCGCCTGCAACGTATGCCTTGCAGGTGAGCTCGGAGAGCAGCTGGGAATAGCTGAAGCCCGGGATGTTATTCATGATGATGTAGTAGTTCACCAGATCGGCGGGGTTCACTACGTGGTTAGCATCTGGCAGGTAGGTGATGCCGTTGTCGATGAGGAACTGCTGGAGCACAGCGTGTGCCAGCTGACCTGCCGATGCTTCCACGTAAATGAGGTAGTCGCCGTAATTCTCTTCTGCCACCACGTTGCCGGAAGCGTCGAGGATCTGGCCCTTAGCATTGCGATGGAGGCGGTTGCCGTTCTTGTCCACTTCAACGCGCGTGTTATCGGAGAGAACCATGTAACGGTTGACCGTGAAGTGCACGCCGTTCTCGATGTAGCGGTAGAACAGGTAGATGGTCTTGCCGTTCGCATCGAGCACGATGGAGTTCACAGAGTTGAACACGTCGAGCGTCTTATCGAAGCTGTTCGGGCTGATCGGCGTTGAAGGATCGCAGCTGAAGTTAGCCACGAAGGTATAGCCTGCCGGATCGGTGATGCCAAAGCCCTCGCCCAGAGAAGCACGATCTTCGGGGTTAGCGCCCCAGATGCGATACGGATCAGTAGGATCGTTGAAGTCGATGGTATCGCCGAAGGTAGACTTCAGAACACCATTGGCATCTGCGCCCGGAAGCTTCACTTCGACGCGCTGCAGCGTGCCATCAGCGTTCTGGACCCACACCTCAACGGAGTAGGTTGCATCCGTTGCGCGCCAGATCGCATGCAGCGTGTAGAAGTAGTTGTCGCCGATCTGCGTGAGGAATTCAGAATCGTTAGCGAGCTCTGGCATCACGAACAGACCACCCAGAGCATAGAGGCCAGTCTTAGCATTCGCCAGGATATCGTTTGCTACCTGAACAGAATTGGTGCCACGCGTATTGGTGCCACGGTCGGTGATGTACCAGCCGACCAACTCGTAGCCTTCGCGAACTGCGCAATCGGCACCCGGCAGGATGGTCTCGTTGCCAGCCTTCATCGGGCGAACCTTTTCGTCGCGGAAGTCTTCAGCCCACTTGCCCTCAACGCCCAGATCGAACTGGAGGTAACGGGTGTCTGCCAGATAGTAGACGATGAGCTTGGTGGTACCATCGCCTGCCACGTAGAGTTCGGTGGTCTTGGAGTAGAGCGTCATGAGAACGCCACCGACAAGGCCTTCAGCGCTGTCTACGTAGGAGTAGCCCGGATGACCATGTGCGCCCGGATCGAAGAGCGAAGGATCGGTCATAACGACCTGGCCCGCGGTAACGCCATCGATCACTTCGGAGTTCAGGAGGGTGACGTTCTTCTTGCCGTCGATGATGTAGTGTTCGACGGTGTAGGACGTAGCACCTTCAGTTGCCTCGAAGTAGATGCGCAGCAGCAGCGAACCATCGCCCAGAACGATGCCGGAGAGGATCTCGTTCGGGTGATCGATGTAGTGATAACCCAGTGGTGCAAGCACGCCCAGGTAGCCTTCAGGAATGGTCTGGCCTGCGTTTGCCATGACCTGAAGCGTGAGCCAGGTGTCGGTGAAGAAACCGTTGTTATTGTAGTTGCCACCGTAGTACGTGGTGTCGTAGAGGTCGGTGACCTTGTTGTTAGGTTCGTTGGCGTTCGGGATGGTAACCGTCCAGCGCTCGACCGTAACGAGCGTATTCGGGTCAGCAGCGTAGTACATGCGTAGCACAAGCGTACCATCGGCGTTGACCACACCAGATTCGATAGCCAGTTCATAACCTGGCAGATAAGTGTAACCTGCCCACTCGGTGAAGAAGTATTCGAGCGCATCGGCGAGCTTCTGACCCGTTGCATCAACGCCCGCCACATAGTAGCGATCGTTATCGGGATCGTAGAGCACTGCCACATGCGAATCGGGCATTGCCATGAAGGTAAGCTTCTCGACCGGTGCCTTCGAAGAGAAGTTCAGCGTGCCGTCGGAGTTGATGTAGACCACGCGGCCGTTGATGACCTTATAACGCTCGACCGTGAAGGACACCATGTCGGTGGTGAAGTGAGCCGTGAAGGTCTGGCCGTTGTAGATGAGGTAGCTGCCGTTCACGTGCTGCGGGAAGAAGGTGGAGCCCATGAGCGATACGCCCTGAGGTACCTCGGTCCAAGTGTCGGAGCCTTCGATCGGAGTGCCATCTGCAGCGATCCAGAGGCCATCTTTGTTGGTCCAGTGCGAGAAGCGGAAGCCGGGGTTCGGCGTGGTGTAGACTGCCTTCGGCTTGCCCGTGACCGGAGCGAAGGAATCGTGATCGATCGAAACGCTACCGCCGTTGGAAGGCGTGAAGTCGTAGGAGATCTCGATGTCTTCGAGCTCGCGGAAGATCGCATAGTAGGTGTAGGTGTCGCCAACCACCCAGCCAGCAGCAGGCACCGGCGGGATGAAGGTGAGATCGGTCGAGAGTGGCGCTACCCCACCGGCGATATCGGAGAGGTGTGCATACCAGCCCAGGAACACATAGCCCGGAGGCGTTTGTGCCGTAGAACCATTCGGAACATTGTGCGTGCCGCCTGCGATCAGTTCGAAGGTGGGCTCGGTGGCGCCGTAGTCGCCATTGCCGTACTGGTTATTGGTGCCGCTCGGGAGGTTGATCACCTGATAACCGATGGTTGCCACGTTGCGCGGATCGATGAGGTAGTAGAGATCCAGAACCAGCTTGCGACCCAAGCTGATGGTGCCGTGCGCGGTCTGTGCCGAGATATCGGGAGCATAGAGCCACGTGAGACCATTTGCACTCGTGTAATCGGGGCCGAGAAGGATCTCGTCGATGAGGATGCCCGTTGCGGTGCCGTTATCGTCGATGAGGTAGAGGTGATACTTGCGCAGCGTGGAGCCGTCGGGCTGCATAACGTCTTCGTAGCGAACGTCGACACGTGCATCCTGCGGACCCTTGTATTCGTCGGTCTTCTTCAGTTCGAAGGTCACACCGTTGCTGGACTGGAAGTGATGGTTCACGATGAACTCGATATCTTCAGCCGGCTCGATGATAGCGGTGTAGGTGTGGCCACCCTTCAGCGGATCTGCCGGATCGTAGAAGATCTGAGCACCTGCAAGGCCTTCGCCATAACGCGGCGGGTTGAAGATGATCTTACCCAGTTCGATGAGCTCGTCGATGGAAGGCATATCGCCACCATCCCAGTCGACTGCCCAACCGACAACGCGGTAGCCCGGAAGCAGATGCACTTCAGTGCCCAGAGCGCGACCCGTGGAAGGAGCAACCGATTCCTTGTCGCGTGAGAGCCATGCATGATCAGGATCGGAAACCTGATACTTGATCATAACGTCTTGGTCTTCGGTGAAGATGGCGTAGTAGGTGGTCTCTGCCCACACACCAGAAGAACCAGCAGGTGCTACGAAGGTAGCGTCTTCGCAGACGATAACGCCGTGCGAATCGACCCAGTGCAGGAAGTGATAACCCTGGCGAGCAATAGCCGTGATGGAGATCGGGGTATCGAAGTAGGTGTTGTAGCGATAGTCGTAGAGATAACCGCGCGTCTCACCCGTGATGGAGGAAAGGCGCATACGCAGCGTGTCGAACGTTTGCGGATACATAGCTGCGCCGCCGTTAACTGCCGGGTTGTAGACATAACCGGTGTGCGCACCTTCGCGCTTCACGACCGGCACGCCATTGATGCCGTAGTAATAACCCGTGATCTGACCCCAACGGTTGTAGGTGCACATCGGGGTGCCCTGATCGGACACGATGTAGCCAGCGCCGGTAGTGTTGGTGCCTTCGGACTTGAAGGTGATGAACACCGTGATCTCTTGCCATACTGCCGTGAGCGTTGCACCGAAGCGAGGAACGATGAACACATCGGAGCTTTCCTCGTAGGTGCGATAGATCTTGCCATCGTAAGACCAGCCATAGAGTTCGTAGCCTGCCTTGGTAACGGTGCCCACGAACGGAAGAACAATCTGCTGGTAAGGGATGAGGTCGGTGCGGTCGTTCAGTGCCGTGGAGCCAGCAACCGGGGTGCCACCGTTCGGGTCGAAGTGAACCGTGACCGGCTTACGAAGCCAGTTTGCAGTAAGGATGATGTCTTCGCGGCCCATGAGTGCCTTGAGCACGTCTTCGACCGTCTGGAAGAAGCGACCGTCGTTGGACACCCAACCGTCGAACATCCACTCATCGCTGTTGGATACCGGCATGGTGCGGACGAGCGCGCCCTTGCCATCGCCGTAGTCGAGCGGGGTAGTGAAGTTAGGATCGGTCTTGCCACCCAGGGTGACGTAGTCGATCAGGTAATCCTTATCGGCGCGCAGACCACCAGAAACGATGGTGTTCTCTGCCCAAGCACCGTGATCGCCAGGGTTATAGGTGATGGTGTGGAGCTTCTCCCATACCGCACGAACGATGGTGCGGCCATAAACGGTGATGCCAGGAATGCCGTCGGGGCTCTCGAAGAAGCCAGTGAACTTCTGACCGTTCGGCAGGGTTACTTCGTAGTCCCAACCAGCGAAGGCATAACCGGGGTTTTCGTGAAGGATGAGGTCGTAGGTTTGACCAGGTTGGCTCGGATGAGGAATCTTCTCGGAGCGCGGATGAGTATTGTAGACGACCCACTGGGTGAGCTTCTCGTGGCCGTCCTGCAGCACATTGCCATCATTGTCGAGGATGATGCCGCCAACGTTGTCGCCGGAGGTAAGGAAGGTTACCTCGTAGCGCTGGATACGCCAGATTGCGTAGAGGGTGATGCTGCCAGGTTCGACCTCGAAGTCGGCAGCGGTCTTCGGACCAAAGAGCGCCATGTTCGCATAGAAACGAGCATTAGCAGAGTTGATCTGCTCCTTGATCATGTCAAGGGTCACGTTATAGTCGAAGTACGTCTTCCCGTCGTATATCTCGGAAAGCGCCTTGGTGGACCAACCGATGAATTCATAGCCGACCGCTGCATACTGGTTCGGTGCCAGAGCGACCTCAGTCTCGTAGGCCATCTGCTGGATGGGCATCGTGCCTGAATTCAGGTCGATATTACCGAAGCCAGAAGGCAGGCTCGGTTGCGGCGGGAACTGCGATTCGAAGTAGATGGTGTAGTCTGCCTCTTCCCAGGTTGCGACCAGGTAGAGGTTGCCCGTGCCCTCAAGGCCGAGTTCCTTGAGCTTGTCGATGAGGATGAGGCTCGAAAGATCAGCAGCGGTGACCGGCAGGCCATCGGGGCCATAGAGATACATTGGCGTCTTACCATCTTCCATGGTGCGATAGACCGCATGGCCATCCTCCATGAGCGGCAGGCCATCGGGGCCGATCGCTGCAAGTGCCCAACCCTTGAATGCGTAGGTGATGCGACGGTTCGCGTCGATATAGGTGGTCGAGCGCGGCAGACCGTTCCACATACCTGCGTAGGTGGGAATGCCCTCGGTGCCAACCGCATGAGTGAAGCGCGTCTTGCCTTCCTCGCCACCAGTGTGACCTGCATCGTGGCCACCATTGCTGTAGAAGTCGCCGTATTCACCTTCGAAGAACCATACGTCGAACGCATCGGTCCAGTAAGCGGTGAAGGTGGTGTCGCCCTGCAGGACGTAGTCCTTCAAGTCGGAAGGCTTGATGTCGTGATATTCATAGTAGGACGTACCGTCTTCATGGAACAGCGTAACACGCGCTTTCCAGTAGGACAGTGCCTTCTTGTAGCCCGGCGTGGTGTAGACCGTGCCCGTGCGAACGTTATCGCCCGCGTAGAGCTGCTGACGGATATCGCCCGTAACGGTGCCCTGCGTAGGATCGGAGGATTCGAAGATCGCGGTGACCTTCTTGCCCGACCACTTCGCCGTGAAGGTGACGATGCCGCCTTCAACGTTGCAGAAGTTCTTGTACCAACCAGCATCGTATTCACCATCGAGTACGGAGAAGGACGTTCCCCAGCTGCTGGAGCCCGTAACGATCCACTTCAGGAAGTCGAAGCCACTGCGATAGTAGCGCTCGCCTGCGTCGAAGGATTCGTCGAAGGAGACTTCGAGCTGGAAGTACGGCTTGCCGTCTGCGGTGAAGTAGAGGTTCGAATCAGATGCGTACGCACCCGAGATGTCGTAGCCTTCCGGCAGGCCCGGATCGAAGATGACCGTGTACTTGATGGCCTCCCAGATCGGCTTGAAGGTAACGTCGTGGTTCGGCATGGTGAATTCTGCGCCGAAGTTGACTGTTTGCCAGGTGCCTGCCTCGGTGAGGTACTGCCAACCGATGAACTTATAGCCGTTGCGGTGTGCGCCATGGGTGTCTTCGTAGGTGAGTGCGTTCACCTTAACACCTACCTGGTGGATGCGATCGTTGTCTTCAGGAGCGATCCAGCCCAGGAAGCGGCCGTCCTTGTTGGTGTTCCAATAGTAGTCGTTCTGGCCATCCAGATCGTAGTGGACCTTCCAGCCAACGTTGAGCCAGACAGCCCAGAGCATAACCTGGCTGCTGTCCTGGCCTGCGAGGTTCACCACGCGAGCCTGGTCTGCCAAGAAGGAAAGGCCACGGTCGGCGAGCGCTTGCTGCAGATCATCGCGATTCATGAGCGGATCGATCTGGCCGGTGGCCCAACCCAGGAACTCGAAGCCAGGACGCGTGATGCGGTTGGCGTTCGGGGTGAGCGTGACGTACTCATCATAGGCAACACGCTGGTTGGGCAGACCGCCCTGGCCGTTGTTGTTGTTGAAGATGATGGAGTACTGCTTGTACTGGAAGCGTGCATAGTAGACCGTACCATCAAGCCATGCGGTGTCGGGGCTCTTGGTAGGAACGAACTTCGCTTCGGTGCCTACCAGGCGACCCTTCGCATCGTACCAACCGATGAACTCATAGCCTGCATCGGGCACGGCGGTGGATCCGGTAGGTACACCGTCGAACGCGGAGATGCCAGAGTCGCGCATGTTGGTGAGCGTGCCGCCCTGGAACTGCTGATCGACGAAGTAGTAGATGTTCGCATAGCCCGGAACGAACCATGCATAGATGATGATATCGGTAACCTCTTCGTTCGGCAGGATCTCATAGAGATGCGTAGAGTTGTAAACACGATCGCCATGAGGCACATCGCCGTAAGCCTGGTTGGAGTTGTCTTCGGTATACCAGTTGTTGAAGGTATAACCAGGCCATACCGGGTTCGGGCTCGGCAGGAGGCCGGTGTCGTTGTAGGTGAACTTCTGAACGCCGATGTAGGTGCCCGTGCCGGTTGCATAGTGAACGTTGTAGGTGCGGATGGTCCATACGGCGTAGAAGGTCACGTCGTGTTCAGGCATGGTGTAGAGGTTCACCACGTTGCCGTCTTCATCGTAGGTCGGATAGGTAACCCAACCGTGAGCTGCGTTGTATTCCGAGGTTGCCCAGCCATTGAAGATGTAGCCCGGACGAATAAGCGCCTCCTTGGTAGGAATGTGCACGGTCTCGCCAGCGCCGACCATCATGGAAACAGGGTCGCTCACACCATCAGTGGTGTAACCGAAGTCGTAATCCTTGACCCATTCGCCGCCACCATTCAGATCGTAGGTGAGCTTGAAGGGCTTATACCACTGAGCGGTGAAGTAGATGGTGTATTCGCCTTCATCGATGAAACCGAGGCTGCCCGTCTTGTCGCGCACCCAGGTCTCAGCAGAGATGAAGTAGCTCTCGCCGATCTTGTGACCATCGTTATCGTAGGCGGTGCGCACCCAACCAGTGAAGGTCCAGCCTTCCTGGCCCAGCGGCAGGCCCGTGGTGCCCGTAGGACCACGGTAAGCGTACTGATCGCCCATGGCGCCGAACGGAAGATCGGTGTAGAGCGTCTGGGAGCCCGGATCCTTGCTGTGGGAAGCGAAGGAGCCGTGGTTGCCCGGCAGGTAAACGACAGCGCTCGGACCGCCCCAATATGCGGTGAAGGTAGTATCGCCCAAGATCTCGATAGAGCTGGGATCATCAGTCATGCCGGTGAGGGTCTGGCCGCCGTTGATCTCCATGGAGTAGCTCCAGCCGATCAACACGTAGCCTTGGCGATATGCGTTTGGCGTAGTGGCATGGCCGCCATGGTTGACCGTCTGCGGGTTCGCAACACCTGAAAGGGTGCCGCCTTCCCCACCGTTGAACGTAACGGTGTGCGGGAGCGCCTGCCATACTGCCGTGAGCGTGATGACCTTATCGTTCACCGTGGTGAGGTTGTAAACTTCGCCGCAGTTGGAGAACGAACCATAGTCCGAAGTCCAACCCACGAAGCGATAGCCTTCGCGCGTCATGGTGTTAGAAGGCAGGTATGCGTGGGTGTCGTAGTTGACACGGACGTCGACCATGTCTTCGTAGCCCAGAACATCAACAGCACCTGGCTGGAAGCGGATGATGTAGCTATTGGGTACCCAGTGAGCATACAGGACCACAGAACCGCCAGGCATCCAGTAACGAGAGCCTGGAGCAATGACCTTATCGCCATTGGGCTTATCCACCCAGCCATCCATGGTGTAGCCAGTGCGTACGAAGGTGAAGGTATCGGGCAGATGGATCGAAGAGCCTGCCACCATGTGGTAGATAACCTGCGAACCGCTGTAGGTCACGGGCGGCTTAGCCACGTTATCCCATGAGTTCGGGCTACCACCGTTCGGGTCGAGCGTAAGGGTGAAGACGTTGCCTTGCCATACCGCATAGAGCGAGATGACCGCACCATTGATGCTGGAGAGGTTATGAACCTGAGCGCCATCGCCATAGTGCATGCCCGAGCCATCGGCTGCGGTCGACCAACCAGCGAAGCCATAACCCACGCGTGCCATCTGGCCATCGTTCACGGGGAGGTTGCGGTATTCGTCGTACTTGACCGTAATGGCCTCGATACGACCGATACCACCGTTGTTGATGAACTCGATGGTGTAGGAGTTCGGCTCGAAGAGCGCATAGTATACGCTGTGGTTCGCGTCGCCCCAGTACTGACCGGTGAGGTTGTATTCGCTCTTGGTAGGAATGTACTTCTCGCTACGGGAGAGCAGGTTGCCCTGAGCATCGTACCAACCGAGGAAGTGATAGCCGGTGTTGCTCGATGCCTGGGAACCGCGCGGCGCCGTGAGCGTCGAAATTGCATAGATGTTTTCGGAGCTTACCGTGAGCGAGCCACCCGTGGTCTTCACGAACCTGCCCTGAGCGTCCATGACGACCGGACGATAGTAGATGATCGCCTGCTTCTCGAGCCACTTCGCATAGAGGATGATGCCGTTAGCGAGTGCGGTTTCGTCGGTGAGACCGTTGTAGCGTGCCAGGTCGGCGTAGGTGGTGTTGTTGGAAACCTTATCGATGCTGTCGTCGAAGCGATCGCTGTAGGGGTTCACGATATACCAACCGTCGAATTCATAACCGACCTTGGTAGGCGTATCGACACCTTGGAGCACGTTACGATCGGACCAGCCGATGCCCTTCTTGTCGGAAACAGGCGTGCCGCCATTGGAGTTGAAGGAAACATTGTAGGTAAGGCGCTGCCATACAGCATAGATGCGCAGACCATAGTAAGCCAGCAGCGTTTCGCCGGGCTGCCATTTCACCGCTTCCCAAGCGCTGTCGGTCCAACCGACAAAGCGCCAGCCAACACGCTGCATGATCTTATCGGCAGAAGGCAGTTCGACGATCTGGCCGCAGTACTGCGTGAGCATTGCGAAGGACTGACCGCGCTCGAGCACGAAATCGCCCGCAGCATCAGGGTTCACCAGCTGGCCGTTGGAATCGAGGATCCATTCGCCGCCGTTGGGGCTCAGGTAAACGGTAACCTCGGAAGGCTGCCACCATGCCTCGAAGACATAGTTGCGATCGACTTCGCTGGGCAGTGCTTCTGCGGTGTAGGTTACGCCTTCGTACTCCGTGTTGAAGGAGAAGTGGTGCGTAACAACGTTGTTCTCGTCGGTAGTGGTCCAGTGCCAACCGATGAATTCATAACCCGGGATGCCCTTGGGGTTATCGATGTTCTTCGGGTTGGACGTTGCCGTATCAAAGTAATCGGGATCGAGCTGCGTGCCCGCTGCCTGACCACCGAAGGTCGGACGGGTGGAGTGGGGATCGAGGTTCACGAAGAAGGTCTTATCCTGCGTGGAGGGGAACGTGCCATGCGTGCCCGGTTCGTAGATGACCACGAAGACATGATCAGGTGCGAAGTGAGCCGAGAAGGTGGTCTTGCCGGTGATGGCGATCTTCTTCACGTCGGTGGTAACGCCCGTTTCGGTGCTGCCATCTTCGTGCTCGATGATGTATGACCAGTAGGACAGGAAGTAACCTGCTGCCTGCTGAATGTCGTTCTGGCTGAAGGTTGGTGCCTGGTCGACCGCAACGAAGCCACCCTGCTTGACCTGAACGCCCTTGTACGGATCGTAGGATGCTGGCAGGTGCATGGTTGCCTTATCGGTGGAACCCTTATCCATCTCGAAGAATACGTTGTATTCGCCGATCGCTTCCCAATGAGCGAAGAGCATGATGTTGTCGCCATCTTTGCCCAGGTTCTTCACAGCCTGGCCATCGGTGTAGATGGGAGGATCGAAGTAGGACGTGGACCAACCGATGAAACGATAGCCGTTGCGGATGAATTCATTGGCGTTCAGGAACGACGTAACATCGTAGGTGAGCGTCTGCTTGTCCATCTTGCCGGTAACGCCCGTTGCGCCGTGGAAGAATTCAACGGTGTACTTGGAAGGCGTCCACATATCGTAGAGATAGATGGTGTCACCCTCGGTGAAGGTGAAGTCTTCGTTGAGCAGCTGGTTGATGCTGTAGCGCTTGCCCGTGCCATCAGCCTTGGTGTTCCAGCCCGCGAAGACATAGCCATCACGCGTGAGCATGATCTCGCCATCCATGTCGAGGATGTTCGGCAGGCGAACTTCGACGCCGAAGGTCTTGGAGATCGGACCGGGCAGCGTGCCGGTTGCAAGCTGCGTGTGATCGTCGCCACGAGCATAGTCGAAGGCGATGGTATAGGTGATAGGCCTGAAGATGGCCGTGAAGGACTGAGACAGCGGCCAGAATTCGCCATCCTTGACCAACTTCAGCAGTGCTTCGGTGGTGAGCGTCTCACCCGTGTCGGTAATGCGCCATTCCACGAAACGATAGCCTTCGTCCGCCACGGGGCGCACGATGTCGATGGAAGGTGAAATGGTGGTGTAGCTCTTAGTGAGCGTAGTGGTCTGATTCGCTTCATCGCCATTGACGCAAACCTTGCCGCCTGCACCCGCAATCCAGGTGACCTTGATGGTTTGCGGACGCCACGTTGCCGTGAAGGTGATGGTGCCACCATGCGCTGCGAGCAGATCGTAGACCGTCTGGCCTGCGTAGATCTTGCGCGGCGTGGAAGGATTCGATTCGTTATAAGGCTCGTCGGTCATCCAACCGTCGAAGACATAGCCATCCAGCCAGAAGGTGGAGGTGTCGCCTGCAGCCGGAGCGCGGAAGGCAATGCCATAGGTTGCTTCCATATCGGCGATGTTGCCTGCACCGTTAGCGACCTTATCAGGAGTGCCTGCAGGACCAGCTGCGGTACCTGGCTTGAAGACGATGGTGTATTCGTTCGGAGCGAAGTTCGCCGTGAAGACCGTCGGGTTCCAATTGCCATCGATGAAGGCAACGGAGCGGATCTGGTCTGCCGTGAGCACTGCGTTGGTGAACACATCGCCCGTGCGGTTATTCGTCCAGCTAACGAAGTGGTAGCCCTTCGCCACGATCACGCCGACGTTACGCACGCCATTGCCATTGGAGAGCAGCGGTGCCTGTGAGGTCGGGTTAACGATGTTTTCCTTGGTGTTGGACTGGAACGTGAGCGGAATATTGTCCTCTTCCCATTCAGCATAGAGGTAGAGGATATCTGCCACGTCTGCAGAAAGGGCGATATCGCGGAAGCGGATACCAGCCTGATTCTTGCTCGTGATGAGGGTCGAGCCATCAGGGAGCGTCATGCGGTTTCCGTCCGCATCGAGCACATACCAGCCTGCCAGCTTGTAGCCAGGACGCTTCACCTTGCCTGCATCGGACGGCAGGAGGTTAACCTCTACGTAAGAGAGACCAGTGCGGTTATTAGGCTTGTAAGAAGACTCAGGAGCCATATATTCGATGGTGTAGCCAGTCTTCGGAGCCCAGAGGGCGTAGAAGGTATCGATAGCGACTGTATCGGCTTCCGTTGCATTCGGCGGCCAGAAGAGGCGGATCTCGTTATTCTCGCGGTTGAAGTAGATCTGATACGCGCGCGTAACCGTATCGCCACCCGAAGAGATGTGGCGCATGTAGTAGGTCCAGCCGATCAGATCGTAACCAGGACGCGAGAACTCGACGAAGGTGGTCATATTCAGGATCGCATTGGTGAGCGCATCGTAGATCGAAAGACCTGCTTGCGTACCATTGAAGAGCTGAATGGTGTCGCCCACCTTCAGGCCCGTGATCTCGAGGTAGCCCTGAGCGCGGTCGGAACCGATCGTGCTTTCGGAGGTGCTTGCCGAAGTGGAGCCCGTGGTATCGACCACGAACTTGATGGTGATGTTTGCATCCTTGATCCACTGTGCCCAGAAGGTGACCGAAACAGCACTGGAGTCACCCGTGTTCGGTGCTGTATAGCTGCCGCCCCAATAGATCTGGGTGCCACCAACAGGCTTGCCGTGCTTATCGGTGCGCAGATTCTGTTCAGTGTTCCACATATCGAGAATGTAACCATCGCGGACATAGGCCTCATAGATAGTGCCATTCGGGAATTCGACGTAGTACTTGCCATCGCTGCCCTTGTAGAAGTTGATGGTCTCGCCGCCATTCAGGAAGATATCGGGGATGTTGCCCGTAGCTGAAGAATGGTTCGGGCGGAAGTTCACGATGGTGCCGAAGCGCCAATCCCATGTGACGATGCCGTGGTCGTTACCTGCGTTGGTATAACCATAGAGCACTTCGAGACTACGATCGGTGGAGGTAGAAGGCGATGTGTTACGTGCATAGAGGCCTTCGTAAACGTAGTTCGCGCCCGAGTCGAGCTTGGGGTTCGCATCGTCTTCGGTAACGTTCGTGGCAACCCACACGCCGTTAACATGACCAGGGATCTGACCGATGAGGGTCGGATTGGTCGTGAGCGAAGTGTGGTTGTCCATGATCAGGCGCTCGAGTGCATAGAGCGAGCTGAACGCGTTGGTAACATCGACACTAGGCTTGATGGACCAACCGCGCAGGTTCAGTTCCTTGAGCTTCGTGCGATTCGTGAAGATCTCATAGATGGTGGAGGTAGATGAAACATCGATACCTGAGCCGTCGAAGGATTCAAGATTGCTGAAGCAACCAGAGCTGAACCAATGACGCAGCGTAGATGCTTTCCAGCGACCGATGGTGGCCACATGGTGGATCTTGCCCGCGGAAACAGCCATTTCCCACGGGGTAACACGCGTATCGCGATCGATATTGATGCTCTTGCCAGCATAACCCGGATCCGCACCGATAACGAGCGAATTATCGCGAACGACATAGCCATCTTCGCGGGTGTGACCATCGGGACGGTAGTACCACCACAGGTGATCGTCGCCATTGATGCGGTCACCGCACCAATCTGGCATCCAAATGTAAGTATATTTGCCCTTATTAGCTGCTGCGGCATGGTGTGCCACCAAGTTCGGCGAGGTACCGAACCACGGCGCTTCTTTGCGCGTGAGCTCATCATAAGCGCCATCGCGATTATGCTCGACCCAGGTGCCGCATCCCCAGATAGCATTGTTGTCGACCGGGCCGATCCAACCCACCGTATAGGGGTTGTAGTTGTACATCACATTTTCGATCGCGCGTGTACCAGAGGCAGACCAGAGATCGCCATAGGAAACCGAAACCTTGAAGCCACGGTAAGATCCGCTGTAGCCCGACAAGCTCTCAGCGCCCGATCCATCACGTGCATAGAATTCGATGATGATGAACGGAGTGTCGAAGTAGTAGGTCTTGCCCGCCATATCACGCCATTCAAGGATGAGCGGATCGCGATCGCAGTTATTGGGATCTTTGCCATAGCGAATACGGATATAGGATCCATAGTGCAGATACCAGCTGCGGCTATCGATACCCGAGCTGTAGTCGAACCAGAGCTGGATCGCATTGGTGCCCGTGCGACGAATGGTCCAAGACTGAACCGTGCCAGAGGTATACAAGCCATATTGATTACCGTTGTTGTAATAATCCCAGTTATCGGACGTAATGTACCAAGAGGTTGAGCTCGTACCGCCAGGGAGGTAGGTCTTCGGACCAAGGTCGAGACGTGTGAGTGCGGTAGTGCCATCGAGCATATTCTCGTAATAGTACCCGTTGGTGCTCATGGTCCAATTGTGGATATCGACAGCCTTGAGCTTGTTGGCTTTGCGGAAAGCATGCCTATAGTTGGTCGTGCTGCTCACATCCCAACCCGTACCATCGAAGGTCTCGATATTGCCAGCACCGAGCTCGCGAATGGAGATATTGCTGAAGTACCAAAGCGAACGGTGATTATAGTTCCATTCATACAGGTTGAGGTAATAGTTACCCGTATCAGAGCAGCGGAAGGTGACCGTTTCCGTAGTCCAGTCTGTGTTCTTGTGATAAAGGTTGAAATAAGCAATATTCACGCTCGAGGTAATACGCGACGTACCGATTCCGAAGCTGCGATAGGAATCAAGATAGGTATCACCTGAACGATACGTAATGGTGAACGTGTAGTAATAACCCGCACGCAAAACGAACGGTGCCGAAGAAACATATGAGTCTGGGTAGCTGTAGTAACCCTCATACCAGGTGCCGCCAGAATAATGGCCACTGTGCCAAACCTTGCCAGCGATCAAACTGATATACGAGCTTCCCGTATAAGAGTTGCTGTTACCATAGTTCTTCTGCCAATGCGTAAAGTCTTTATTCCAATAGGTCAGGATCTCTCCATCACCCTTGGCGAACCATGCAGCAATTTCACTGGGCTTCATGCCACCGAAGGTACGCACGTGCTTGAAGGAAAGATCAAGCCATGGAACGATATTCGAATTGTTGAAGCTACTCACGCTCTTGTTCGCTGCAGAAGGACGGCAACCGATATAGAGGGTGCTTGCCTGCAGGGTGGTGGTGTCGGTGAGCTTGAAGTCCTTGTCGATGATGATCCAGGTTGCTTCCGCATTGCTCGGGAACACGCCGCAGTGAGCGCTCGGTACGAAGATGTACTCGATCTCGCCCAGTGCACGGCCCGTTGCCTGTGTAACGCCCACGTTTGCCATATAACGGCCACCGGAAGAAGTGAACAGATGGTCAGTAGTATCGAACCAGAGCGTATCGACATCGGTGTATTCGTTATCGTGCGTGAATTCGCCCGCAGCCCACATGCCGCCATCGCGCACCAGACCCGAGCCAACCAGATAGATCTGATTGCCCGCAATGATGTGCGAGAGCGCTGAGCAGCCTTCCAGCATGCTGGTAACCACCGGCCAGGTGCTGCGGTATCCGCTGCTGTCCTTCTGGTTGAAGCGAGCGTTGTAGACCATATTCCAGGTGGAGATATTGATCTTCTCGAGGCGCGAATCGCCCTTGAAGGCTTCGTTGAAGAAGTAGGTGTTCGACACATCCAAGCCACGGCCATCGAAATCGAGCAGGCCGGTGAAGCCAGCGAACCAGTTGCTGAAGTCGCGTACCTGAATGCCATTGGTGCCATCGCATACGCCACCATCTTCGCCAGCTTTACCGAAGTTGGTCTCGATGTGCTGGACCTCGATGATGGGCACTGAAAGCGCACCGGTTGCCGTGAACCAGGGCAGCTTCGCACCGTATTCGGTAACCAGATGGTCTGCCGAAGCGGAATAGTCGTAGAGACCCATGGAAAGCGTGTGGTTGTTGCGATCGTGCTTCCACCAAGCGTTCGGGTTCTCGAATTCAGCACCGTAGTACCAGTAGTAGGTATGAACGCCCGTAGCGTCGTGCGTGTTCTTGCCGAAGTGGGTGTTCGCGAAGGTTTGCGTGGTGCCGTAGCGGTTCTGTCGAGCATATTCATCGATGTACCAGAAGCCGATCTTCTCGCCATTCAGGGTGGTAACCTCGGTAAGGCCCGTGCCCTCCAGGACCACGTTGGGGTTCAAGGTGAGGGTCATCAGGCTCAGGCAGCCAGCGAACATGCCGGTGAGCGTGGGGTTGCCCGCGCGCATGTTCCAAGCGGTAAGGTCGAGCTCTTCAAGAACGGAGCAGCCTTCGAACATGGACTGGAACGTGGTCACGTGCGTAACATCCCAGTTGGCAACACCCTTCACTTCTTTGAGGCCCGTTGCATTGTAGAACGTACGGTAGAAGCTTGCCACGTTGCTGGTGTTCAAGTTGGTGCCGTCGAAGCTCACGAAATTCTTGGATGGGCTTTGGAACCACTGTGCCATGGTGTTCGGAGCAACCGTGCCGTTGGTGGCATCAGCCTCGAAGAACTTAGCCGAGCTCCAAATGTTGTTCGGCTCGACCTTCCACGGCACGTTCGCCGTAACGTTAGTGGTATGCGATGCTGCATTGCTCACCAAGCCAACACGGATCATGCCCGTCTTCTCGGCGAGGTTAGGATCGGCCACGGAGGTGGTATCTTCCTTCGCGTAGGTCCACCAGATGTTCGGGTTGTCTTCGAACGTGCCACCACGGTGGGTCGGATCCCAGGTGTAGGTGGTAACGAGCGAAGGCGACGTGGTGGCATAGCGCTTCATCAGATCGATGGAGTTACCGATGGTGGTAGAGAGGCCAACCGTGTCGGTATTCTTGATCCATACGCCATCGGAAGCGCTCATGAGCGTTGCATTGTTGATGCCCGCATTGTTGGTATCGGAGACCCACAGGCGGTTGTTGGGGCCGAAGATATAGGAAACGAAGTTCGTCTTGCCCGTGCCGCCCTTGGAAATGGCCAGCATATCATTGAGCGTGATGGTGCTGTGTGCACGCATGTTCCACTGCGACAGATCGATAGTGGTGATCTTCAAGGTATTGCCTGTACCCAAGTTGTAGAACATCTTCGAGAAGTTGTTCACCTTGCGCACATCCCAGTGAGCTGCACTCGTGTTCGTGCTGGAGCCCGTGATAGGCTCGATGCTCGTGAGTGCGACACAATCGCTGAAGGCGCCTTCCATGGAAATGGCGGTGACCGAAGCGTCGCTACCAGGGTTCCAGTTGCGCAGACCTTCGATGTTTGCGAGCTTGGTCATACCCTGGAACGCGTAGGCAAGGGTCTGCAGCTTAGCGGGACGCCATGCTGCGAGGTTATCAAGCGATTCCATAGCCGTTGCGCCTGCGAAGAGGTAGCTCATGTCGCGAACGTTACCCACGTTCCAAGTAGCCAGCTCTGCGAGGCTGCTGTTGGTGAGCGACGTGTTCTTGTAGAACATGTAGGACATATCCGTGAGGGAGGTGAGCTTGTTCGCCCAAGCAGCAAAGCCTTCCAGCTTGGTGAGGGCGTTAGCATTGCGGAACATGCCCTTGAGGGAGGTAACGCCTGTTACATCCCACTTATCAACACCCGAAACAGTGGTGAGCTGGGAAGCGGTGGTGTTATCGTCGCTGCGGCCGAGGAAGTTCTCGAACGAGGTAACGCTGTTGGTGATCTTCATGCCCGAGCCGTCGAAGGTGATGATGCTCGTGTAATCGTTGAACCATTCCTTCGGAGTGGTAGGCGTGATGTCGAACTTGGTCTTGACATACTTGACTTGCGTCTTGCCAACCAGTTCGTCCTTTGCGGTGGTGGAAGGATCGTCGAGCCAAGGCAGTTCATCTGCCTCTTCGGTCACGACGCGATTCGCAGCCGTTTCATCAGCACCCAGAAGCAGCGTGCCTGCCTTCATCTCTTCACCCTTATAGTTGGTGTCGACCAGGAAGTAGATCCACCATGCGTTCTCGTTGGACTCGAAACGACCCGAGATGAAGGTCGAATCCCAGAAGTAGTCGATGTAGTTAGGCGTGAGGTAGGTGTTCGCCAAGCCGGTAATGCCATCCTTGTAGAGGCGGATGAGCGAATTGCCCGTGCCGAACCATGCCACCGGAATATCGAGCGTACGCACCCAGCTACCGAGCTTCGCGGTGCGGGTGGCGATGGAGTTGATGGCCGTATCGGTGAGCTTGTTCTTCGCGCCCAAGCGGATATAGCCATTGGTGGCCTTATCGCCCAGCTTGCGGTTGTTGTAGAACATGTTGGTGACCGTTGCATCACGCATGTCCCACAGATGAATGTCAACCGTGGTGAGGGCGGTGTTGTTATAGAAGAGGTTGGTGAGGTTCGCGCCGGTCACGTTCCAGTCCTTCAACGGACTTGCGTCGACCAGTGCGGTGCAACCCGACATCATGTCGGTCATGTTGAGCGGGCTTGCTGCAGAAGAAGTGGTCTTCCAGTTTGCCAGACCCGAGATGTCGGTGAGCTTGGTCATGTTGGCGAACGCGAACGACATATCGGTCACGTGGGACACATCCCAGCCGTTTGCGCCTGCGGTCTGCAGACCGTCCAGGCTCACGATGCCCGTGCCATACATGAAGTAAGAGATATTGGTGATGTTAGAAGTGTTCCAACGATTTGCCGACGTGGTGAATGTGGTCAGCTTCGCATCGTTGCGGAAGAAGTTCTGCAGCGAGGTTGCTTGCGGAACGTCCATGCCAGAACCATCGAAGGTGGTGAGGTTCAGGTAGTTCATGAACCAGTTCTGCGGGAAGCGCAGGAGGATGCCGCCCTTGGTGGTAACGGTGAGAATAGAATCGCGTGTGGTGGGGTTGTACGTGCCCCAAGCCTCTTTAACGCTGTTGGATTCGTTGAAATGGCTGTAGAGCCACGGCAGATCATCTGCGGAAGGAGTATCGATCGAGATCGTGCCGTCGGCGTTCTTCGTGGTGGTGGTAACACGCTGTGTTTCAGTGACCGTATCGGCATACTGTGCTGCGGTCTTCGTGTCGCCCGGCTTAGGAGCATAGATGCTCGCCTCTGCGCCCTTGTCCACGCCAAGAACCAGGTTGCCGTTCTTGTCGTAGGTCCACCAGGCAAACGGGTTGGATTCGAAGCGTTCGCCGATCATGTCGCTGCGCCATACGTAGACGAGCGCTGCAGCATAAGCGGGACCGGTGCTCTTATAGCGCTCAGCCAGGCTACCCGTTGAGCCGAACCACTGAGCGGTACCGTGAGACGTACGCGGCAGATTGTCGTTGCTATCCGTTGCAGGATTGTAGATCTGCACGAGTTCCCACATACCACCGGTGTCGTTGTCTGTTGGGCCATGATTGGCCAAGCTGTTATTGAATGCCGTGCCTTGCAGGATGGATGCTTCGCCCAAGGTCATCTGACCGAGTGCTTTGCAGCCCAAGAACATGTCATCGACATTGAGGTTGGCAGTATGGTGGACGAACGAACCGATGGTGCGCATCGCCCAACGAGAGAGGTTCACCGTGGTGAGCGCTACCGCATTGCGGAACATATAACGCATGTTCTCGACACGTGAAACGTCCCAATCCTTGATGCCTTCTTGGTTGACCAGTTTGCTTGCCTGGAACATACCTTCCATGTTGGAAACGTGGCTGGTGTTCCAGTAGTTATTGGTCTTATCGTAGGCAATCGAGAGCAGATCGGTTACGCCCGTGCCTGCGAACATGTATTCCATGTTGATGCTGTTCGTGTTGCCCAGCACCCAGGTGCGCAGCGTGGAGATATCCTTGAGCGCGCTGTCGCCATTGAACATATAGGAGAAGTCGGTCACCTGATCGACATCCCAATCGCCCATGCCACTGATGGTGGTGAGGCGCGTGTTGGAGGACAGGAAGTAGGCGAGCGAAGTAGCCAGCGTGGTGTTCAGACCACGACCATCGAAGGAGATCAGGCTTGAATGGTTATGGAACCAGCCTTCTGGCTTAGTGGGGGTGATCTTGCCCATCAGGCTATCGTAGGTGATGGAGCCATCCTGGTGGATGACCGCACCCGTCTTGATGTGCTGTACATTGCTTACGATGTTGGCGCCTTCGTAGTTCGCCCACGGCAGATCGTTCACGCCGCCCGTGCGGTGCGAGGTGTTCGCCTCGGTAACTACACCGGTGGTGGTGTCGTTGCCGGCACCTGCGATGGTGCCCATGATGAGCGTGCGATTCAGATCGCCTGAAGTGTAGTAGCGCCACCAAGAATAGTAATGGTAGATGTCGTTCACATTGTCATAGACGATGGAGCTGTCGAAGACACCGCCATAGAAGCTATCGCCCCAACGATAGGTGGTGATGGCTGCTGGCGCATAGTGCTTCGAGTTGCGATAGAGATCGGCAAGATTGGTGGAAGTGCCCGACCACAGGTTCAAGCCCTCGTAATCGTTGGTGGTTGGGCGATTCGCATCTTCAGCGACCCATGCGCCACCCCAGTAGCCGAACTGCCAGGTGTTGCCACCGAAGCTGACCGACTGATTATTGTTGTGCAGACGATCGCGCCAGAACACTTCGTTGCGCTGCGAAGCAGAGCCCGTTGCGTTGGTGGGATGCGTCTCGTAGAAGTACATGTTGTTGCCAAAGCCCGTGTTCTCGAGCACCGAGAGACGACCGAGCGTGATCTCTTGCATGCTTGCGTTGTTCAGGAACATATTGGCGATGTCGAGGTCGCGCATGTTCCAGCTGGAGATGTTGATGCGCTCGAGGCGGATAGCGTTAGCGAACATGCGTGCCATGGTGGTGGCAGCGGAGATGTTCCAGTTGTTCACTGCGGTAGCGTCCGTGAGGAGCATGCCGAGCGTACCGGCGGTCTTCACGAGCTTGCCGTCTTTGTATTCGAAGGTAACGCCCTTATCGTTCTGGGTGCTGGAGAACATGCCGGAGAAGTTGGAAACGCGGCTGGTGTCCCAGTTGGCCAGACCATTGAGCGACGTGATGCCACGGCAGTCCTTGAACATATCCTGCATGGTGATAAATTCACCCGCTTGGAGGTTGGTGCCGAGCGTCCATTTGCCGATCTGGGCAAGAACGCTATCGCCGAGCACGCCTGCTGCACCATTGGCGGTGGTCATGCAGAACATCTCGGTGAAGTCCTTGACGTGGGTGACATCCCACTTGTCGATGCCCAGGATCTCGTTCAGAGCGAGGCAGCCCTTGAACATCTTCTTCATGCTGGTGCAGGCGGCCATGTTGTTCCAGCCGTTCACACCTGAAGAAACACGGGTGAGCTTCGCGGAATTCTCGAACATAGAATCGAAGGAGACTGCATACTGCATATCGGCACGAGCACCGTCGAACTCGACCAGGTTGCCGTAGTTCTGGCCGCTAACGGTTGCGAACCAACCAGCGGGGTTAACGAGCGCGATGTTGTTCTGCAGGAAGACCTTCTTGATGACCGAAGCATTGATGACCTTCAGCCAAGGAATATCGGGAGCATTGTAGATGCCCGTAGGAACAGGAGCATTGCCGAGCACGACTTCGCGCCAGTCGATATAACCGAGGGCATCGTCGTCTGCCTTCGTGTCTTCCCAGACACGCGTTTCAGTATTATTCGTTACGCCATTGGTGATGTCGGTATCGACGCTGATGACCAAGTTGCCATTCTTGTCGTACTTCCACCAGGCGAATTCATTCGATTCGAAGCGGCCGCCCAGGTAGTGGGTCTTCCAAGTATAGGTAAGAACCTCTGCCACATCCCACACATTCTGGTATGCCGGCCAGAGCCACGGCTTGTTGCCATTCGGATAGCGGCTGCAAAGCTGACCAGCGTTGCCCCACCATGCCACGTAGTTATTCTTGAAGGCTTCCTGCTCCCAGGTGCCATCAGTGCTCTTGTGGGTCTTGCAGTTGTCAAGACCGGTGCCTTCGAGCACGAAGTGCTGCTTGAGCGAAATAGTGCGCAGCGAATCGAGGTTCGCGAGCATGTTGGTAAGGTTCTCGACCCCACCCGGTGCGTTCAGCGCAGCATCGAGGCGCCAGTTATCGCTCGAGAAGTCAAGATCGAGCACGCTGGTGCAGCCGTTGAACATATCGCGGAAGTTGATGCACTGCTGGGTATCCCACGTCATAACGCCGTCAACGCGCTTCAAGCTAGAAACGTTGCGGAACATGGCCTCCATGGTCTTGACCGCGGAAGTATCCCAACCTGCCAGCTGCGAAACGTCGTTCAGCGTAGAGCAACCATCGAACATGAAGGAGAGGTCGAGGATGGTGGAGAGATCCCAACCAACCACGTACTCCAGGTCCTTCAGGCTCGAAGCGCCCTGGAACATGCCCTTGAGCGAGGTGGTGTTGACCATGGGCAGATCGTAGACGAGCGTGCCTGCGTTAGCGCCCACGTTGAAGGAGTTGTTCCATGCCTGCAGGCCGGTAACGAAGTTCAGGCTCGTGCAGCTCTTGCCCTTGTCTGCATCGTTCTTGCCGAAGATGCCCGGCCACTCGGTAGCGCCATCAGGCAATTCGGTAGGCAGCGTGCCGAAGAGACCTTCGAGGCTTCCTGCCAGTTCGATCTTCATGTGAGTAAGATCAGCGCTGATCAAGTTCTCGAGACCAGCGAACCAGTATTCAGGGTTCACGATGTAGAGATCGCCCACGAATTCGATGTACTTGATCTGATCGCGGGTGTAGGTTGCCTCGTTGTCGCCCGTGATGTTAACGAGCCACGGCAGTTCGTACCATTTCTCGGTGACCCACGTCTTGTAGTCGGGGTCGTTATTGGTGTTGTCGTTCAGGCCGATGATGAGCGTGCCCGAGTCGGTCATGAACTTCCACCATGCGAAACGGTTGGACGGGAAGATATGACCACCGGTCTGCTCAACGCGCCAGACATAGGTGAAGATCAGGTTCTCCGGCGCTTCGAAGACCGAACCGGGGGTGTAGACCGAAACAAGCGAGTCGGTAGGACCGAACCAAGCAACGTTGCTGCCATGGCGGGTCCAACCACCGTTGATCGCGCGCAGGGAAGGAAGCGCGGTGCCGCCTACTTCGGTGTAGCCGAGTGCCGTGCCTTCGAGCAAGCCGTGCAAGCCCATGACGATCTGGTTGAGTGCGCCATCGTTTGCGAGCATGTTGGTGGTGATGACATAGACCTCGCCACTTGCGCGATCGTACATCTTCCAATTGGTGAAGTCGACGAAGTTCAAGCGCGTTGCGTTGCGGAACATGCCCGTAAGATCGACCTTGGCATCGGGCGTGGCGTTGATCGCCACCATCCAGAGTCCCAATGCATCAGCCGTAGTAAGGCCGGTGCAGTTGTAGAACATATAGGAGAAGTTGGTGACCTTAGCCACATCCCAGCGTGCCAGGTAGTTGGTATTCACGATGCGCGTGCAGCCTGCGAACATGTAGGAGAGGTTCTCTGCGCTGGAGATCTTCCAAGCGAGACCGTTGGTCATGTCGAGACCGCGCACGTTGTAGAACATGTAGGAGAAGTCGACGACCTTTTCCACGTTCCAGTTGGAGAGCGAGGTGAGCGTGGTAAGAGCCGAGCAGTTCTCGAATGCGTGCGACATATCGGTAACGTTCGTGGTGATCCAGGAGTTGATACCCGAAACGTTGGTGAGCTTGTTCTCGCCCTTGAAGAGATTCTTCATGCTGGTGACATGCGTGGTGTCGATGTTGCCACCTTCGAAGGTGAGCAGCTCGACCGTTGTAGGCGCGAGGAACCAGCCTTCCAAGGATTCCGGTGCGACCTTGCCCTGCGTGCCGTCGGTACGGAACGCCGTGAAGGAAAGGTCGAGCTGGTGCCACGGTACGAATTCGTTCTTTTCAGTAACACGATGTGCCCAACCAGTAACGTCCTTGCGATAGACTTCTGTGGTCCAGTTGTCCATGTATTCAACCGTTGCGTTCTTGTCGAACACGCCGATGGTGAGCACCTTGGAATCCTTGTTCAAGAGCCACCAAACATTACGGTTGGAATCGAAGTGACCACCGCGATTAGCCGTGTCCCACGTGTAGGTGTGGATGTAGCGCAGCTGCGTCTTGTCCTGCTGACGAGAACCTTCGCCAACGCGGTAGCGCTCGACGAGGCCGTCGGTGTTGTCGAACCAGGCAACGTCGGTGTTAGCGACGGTAGGATCGAGGTTCAGCGGATCGCCCATTACCCAGCGACCATCGGTCTCTGGCAGGAAGGGGACGTTCTGTTCGGTATCGGTATCACGGAAGCCGAAGCCTGTATTCTCGAGGACCGCGTAGGGGCCAAGCGTGATGGACTGCATGCCCGAGGTGCCCATGCCCTTGAACATATTCTCGAACTTGGAGCTATCGGCGACGTGATGCATCATCCAGCTACGAATGTCGAGGTTCACCAGACGCGGGGTGTTGTAGAACGCATAGGAGAAGTCCTGGACGCCGCGCGTATCCCAAGCATTGACACCCTTCAGCGAACGAAGCGCCGTAGCGTTCTCGAAGAGGCCCTTCACCGACTGGCAATTCATGCCCAGCGGGGTGAGCGCATCGTCATAGAGTACGAGGCCCGAACCATCGAAGGTGGTGAGACCCGTGTGGTATTCGAAGGTGCCCGCATCGGCATCGAGCGTGTTGCGACCGAACCATCCTTCGAGCGACGTTACGGCAACCTTGCCGCTGTAGTCTGCGCCCGTGATGACCTCGGTGATGACCTTGATGCTGTCGAGCAGCTTGCGCCACGGCAGATCGTCGCCGAATTCGGTGACGATGGATTGTGCGATGTCGTCGGAGTCGGAGCCGATGCGCAACAGGCCAACGTGCAGATACGGATCGCCAGCTTGTGCAACACCGGTGTAGCGCCACCAGACGTTGTTGTTGGATTCGAAGCGACCGCAGAGGTTGCCTTCGTCCCAAATGAAGGTGATGTAGTCAACACCGGTCGGGAATTCCTTGAGACCTTCAGCGGTTGCGCCGCCCGGGGTACCCGGCAAGAAGAGGCCTGCGAATTCGTCGCCTGAACCGAACCATGATTCATGGATCCAGGAGCCGAGCTTCTGGGTGTGGTTGAGCATGTTGGAGTTGATGCCCGATCCATAGAGGACCGCAGCCTTGTTGACGATCACGTACTTCAGCGCTGCGTTGTTCAGGAACATGTTGGCTACTGCGTTAGTGGTATGAGCGTGTGAGCCCATATCCCAGTTACGGATGTCAACCGTGTGAAGCTTGCGGTCTTCAGCGAAGATGCCCTGGAACACGTCGTCGGCGTTCTCGATGCGCGACATGTCGATGCCGCGACCATCGAAGGTGAGCAGCTCGCCCATGCCGGCGAACCAGCCGAGCATGCTGTTAGGACGGATAGTGTTCTCTTGCTTGGTGAGCACATAGAGAACACGGTTGAGGCCAGCAGCATCGCCGCCCAGTGCGCTGTACCACGGCATGTTCGAAGAATCGTAAACGTTGCCCGTAGCGGTGCCACGAACCGACACTTCGATGCCGTAGGTGCTGTTGGGGTCTTTATCGTCGGTACCGATGACCAGCGTGCCCGCAACGATGTCGTTCACGGTTTCCTTGTAGAACATCCACCAAGCGTTCGGATTGTCTTCGAAGCGACCGCCCAGAATCGGGGTGTTCCAGGTGTAGGTGTGCGTGCCAGCGAGCAAGTTGAGCACGGTCCAGACACCGTTCACTTTGGCGACGACTGCACCGGCTGAATAGCCCGGATAACGATAGACAAGCTTCTGGGAAGAATCGAACCACGGAATGTCTGCGGCACCCGCGCCCGTGAGCTCGGTCTCCATGACCCAGCGACCTTGCGTGTTCTGACGTGTGCTAATGGTATCGAAACCGGTGCCATCAAGCGCAGCGCCCGTTTCGAGGGTGATCTTGGTGATGGAGTTCAGATCCTTGAACATGTCGACGTGGCTCACGCCCGTTGCCTGCCAGTTCCAGTTGGTCAGGTTCAGGGTGCGCAGCGCCGTGCAACCGTTGAAGAGGTTGTCGAGCGAAGCGGTGTTGCTGGTGAGCAGCGACGTATCGAAGTTAGTACCATCGAATGACGTGAGTGCCGTGTAGCCCTGGAACCAGCCTTCCATGCTGGTGGGGCAGATCTTGAGCGTGCCATTCAGGACTGCATAGATCTCGAGCGCCGCCTTCTTGATGGTGGGGATCGCGCGCTCCCATGGCAGTGCGCCCGCAGTTGCGGTCACACGATAGCCCGTAGCGGGGTCGATGGTTTCGTTGAGCTCTGCTGCATCGACACCCATGGTGAGGATCTTGCGGTTAGCATCCCATGACCACCAGGTGTTGTCATTGTCATCGAAACGACCACGGAGCTGATCGGTCCAGGTGTAGATGGCACCTTCGCCGTCGCCGCTGCCATGGATATTGGTATTCTCGTAGTAACGACCGATCAGGCTTGCGGAAGAACCGAACCAGGGGTCGGTGTTATAGGGGGAAGCCGTGCCGTCTTTGATACGCAGCCAGCTGCCCTGAGTTTCTGCGTGGGTCGGATCGCTCGTTGCGTCGTCCAAGCCGCTGTCCTTCAAGGAGATGTTGCCATTCAGAATGAGCGTGCGCAGCGAGGTGAGACCCTTGAGCATATTCACGTGAGACGTGGTTGCGTTGGGGCCCATGATCCACTTATGGATATCGATCGTGTAGAGGGATGAGCAGTTCTCGAACAGCGAGTCGAAGTTCGTGACCTGATCGACATCCCAGTCGTAGATGTTACCCACGATGGAGAGCTTGCGATCGTTCTGGAAGAGACCTTCGAGGCTCGTGGTTTGCGAGACGTCGAGGCCGAGTTCGTCGTTGTCGGCGCGACCATTGAAGTCGGTGAGGTTCGCGTAGTTAGCGAACCAGAACGCGAAGTTGGTCGGCGTGATACCGCGCTCCATGGTGATGAAGGTGATCAGGTTGTTGCCATCGCGTGTGCCTTCAGTGGAGAGCGCTTCAGTCCAAGGAGTCTGTTCCCAGGTTTCGGTAACCACACGGTTGCCAGCTGGGTTGTCGATGCCGATGGTCAGGATGCCCGTTGCGGTCCAAGGGGTGCCGTTCCAGGTAACCGACCAGTAAGCATTGTCGTTAGATTCGAAGCGGCCGCGCAGGATGCCTTCGGCCCAAGTGTAGTAGATCTTGTCGCCGAGCGCGTTGCCCAGACCAGAAACGTTGGCCGGGTAGAGCAGAACGATGTTCTGCGTGTTGCCAAACCAGGTGCTGCCCTGACGATCCCACGAGCCATTCTTCTTCTGACGAGTAGCGATGTCTTCGAAAGCTGCGCCTGTGAGCGCGGTCTTGGAGCCAACGCCCAGGGTGGTGATGGACTCAAGGTCGGCCAGCATGTGGTCGAGCGAGGTTGCGTTCGACATATCCCACGCCCAGATGTCGAGCGTAGTGAGGTTGGTGCAGCCACTGAACATGTAGGCGAAGTTGCTGCCTGCGCTTACCGCCCAGTTATTGAATGCGGTGAGCTCGGTGAGAGCAGAGCAGCCTTCGAACATGTGGCTGAAGTTACGCACGTTGTGCACATCCCACGTTCCCTTGGTGCCATCGGGAGCAAGGGAGGTGATGGTGGTGAGCTTGCTGTTGCCCGCGAACATGTAGGACAGGTCGGTGACGTTGCCCGTCTTCCAGCCATCGATGCCGAGCACCTGGACGAGAGTCGAGGTGCCATCGAAGAGATGCGCAAGGCTGGTGACGTTAGAAACATCGAAGCCCGTACCCGTGAAGCGAGTGAGTCCGGTGTAACCCAGGTTCGCTGCGAAAAGACCCGTGAGGCTATCTGCGGAGAGGAGCAGGTTAGCTGTAAGGGCTTTGCCTGCCTGTGCTACAAAGTGTGTTACATGCGAAAGGCCTGCTTTCGCGTCCGCATCGCCGAAGATCTTCCAGATCAGATCGACCCACGGAGCGGTATCGGGCGTAAGGGTGAGGTTCGTGCCACCTGCAGCATCGGTGCCGATGGTGAGCGTACCCGTGTTGCGGCCCGTTGCATCGTCGGTGCCCTTGACGAACTTCCACCAGAGATCCTCATAGGGGTTGCCCGGCTCTGCATCCGGCATGCGACCGCCGTAGACACCTGGCTTCCAGGTGTAGGTGATGTCGTCGCCCAGGTTGAAGCCCATGGGATAACGGGTGGGATCGTAGCGACGCATGAGGTCTTCGGAGGTGCCGAACCATGCGTTCTCTGCGGTGCCGACCAACGTGTTGGTAACGCGGTTAGCTTCCCAAGTGCCGTTCGTATCACCGCGTGTTACGGTGCTATCGGTAAGGCCGAGGCCTGTGTTGTTGAGATTCGAGGTGTTAGAGAGAACCAGCGTGTTCAAGCGGTCGAGACCATAGAGCATGTTCTCGCGGCTTGCCGCAGTGGTTGCTTTGCCCATGTCCCAGCCCGAAATGTCGAGCGAAACCAGGCGAGAGCAGTTCGCAAATGCATAGGCAAAGTTCGTAGCGCTCGAGAGGATCCAGTCTTTGATGCACTCGAGCGTGGTGACGTTGCCATTGTTCGCGAAGATATAGGAGAGGTCGGTAACTTTGCCAACCTTATTGTTCCAGTTTTCGAGCGCGCCCGGATCGGTGAAGTTCGCACCGTCGAACGCGTGCGACATGTTGGTCACGTTGCTGGGATCCCAGCTACCGAGACCGTTCAGGATCTTGAGCTTGCCGCAGCCTTGGAAGATCGAGGCAATGGAGGTTGCCTGCGAGATGCCCAGGTTCGCAACATATGCGTCTGCGAGGTTGACATAATCCTTGAACCACATCGCAGGATTCAGAACCTGAACGAGCTGCTTGAAGTCGATGTGCTCGATCATCGCACGTGCGGTTGCGGCGGGGTCGGCCGTGCCTTTACCCAGAACCGCGAGCCAAGGCACGAGGTCGTACGTTTCGTCGACGGCGATGTTGCCGCCTGCCATGTTGACACCAATGGTGAGCGTCTTCTCGTCCTTATCGAACTGCCACCATACGTTGGCGTTGCTCTGGAAGACGTTACGCAGAATGCTGTCGTCGAAGTAGTAGATGGCAGGTTCATCGGGAAGACCGGCACCTTCAGAGGTGGGGCCGTTGTAACGATTCACGAGGTTTTCGCTCGAACCCATCCAGGAGTCGGTGGTGCTGTCCTGGCGGACCCAAGTACCATCGTCGGTGGTGTGGTTGGCGAGCGCTTCAAGACCCGTACCCGTGAGTTCGACCTTCGGGCCAACCGTGAGCGTGAGCAGCGCATCGCAGCCATCGAACATTCCAGCGCGGGTAGCGATCGAGCTTGCGCTCGTGTCCCAACCAGCAAGGTTGATGGAGATGAGCTTCGTGTCGCCCTTGAACAGGTCGGTGAAATCGGTGCAGTACTGGGTGTTGAGATTCGAGCCGTTGAAGTTGATCAGCGACGTGAAACCTTCGAACCAGTGTGCCATGAATTCAGGCGCTGCCTGGCCGACCATGTTGCCAACCGTAGAACCAACCGTGGTGATATAAGTGATCTGAGTAACATCGACGATCGGCTGACCGTTCACCAGCTTGAGCCAGGGCAGGTCGGCGCGCTCGATGCGTGCGATGCGATAGTCGCCCGTTTCACCGGGCTCGAGGAGGTCAGCACCGATGGTGAGCGTCTTCTGGTTAGCGCCCACGGTGTACTTCCACCAGGTGTTATCGTTTTCGAAGCGACCACCACGATAAGCAGTGGTGAAGGTGTAGACCGCATCGCCGCGATCAACGTAGGGTGTACCGGAGCTGTAGCGCTTCTCAAGGTTGGCAGAGGTGCCGAACCATGGGTCGTTCGTTTTCGAGTCGGTGCGCTCCCACACGCCATCGTTGTCGCCACGGCCATAGAGACCATCGACGCCTGCATGGTTGGTGGCGCTCACAAAGAGAACGACATCTTTTCCAAGGGTAAGCGTGCTCAGAGCGTTGCAGCCTTCGAACATGCCACTGATCTGCAGATTGCCAGCATCACGCTGATCGCGCATTGACCAGCCACTCAGGCTGATGGTGGTAAGAGCGGTGTCTCCCTTGAAGAGATTCGAGAAATCGTTGACGCGTGTGGTGTTCAGACCAGAACCATCGAACGTGATCAGGTTCACATAGCCTTCGAATACGCCCGCGAGCGTCGAGAAGAGCACCTTGCTCAGATTCTGACCGCCCGTGTTCTGCGTCAGGAAGCTCACATATTTGACGGAGTTCTTGTCGATGGCATCGAGCCATGGCATGACCGCTTCAGTGACGAGCATTTCGTTAGGAAGCGCGCTGTCGCTGGCGAAGATGGTCAGCGTAGAAGTGGTGGTGTTGAAGTCCCAATTGACTTTGTTGTTGCTGTCGAAGGTTCCCTTGGGATGGAAGATGTAATCGATGATGTCGGTGATGAGCGCGTTGTTGATCGAGACGCCACCCGTGACAGGATAGCGCGCGATAAGCTGACTGCTAGTACCCGACCATCTAGCGTCCTCATCAGCCACTTTGTCTTCTGCATCCCAAACACCAAGCTTGTCGGTACGGCTGCTGATAGCATCCAATCCGGTGTCGACCAGAGAGGTCATGGTGCCCAAACGGATCTGCTTCAGAGAGGTCATTCCGGCGAGCATGTTAGTGCGATTACGGGTTACCGTGCCTGAGCCTGAAGCAGGCTTGTCAGCGGTAACGAAGACCGACAGGTCAATCGACTCGAGAGAAGAGCAGCCAGCGAACATTTCTGAATAGTCAGTAGCTTGTTCAGCATGCCAACCGCTGATTCCCGTAATAGAAGTAAGGCTTACGCAGCCTTTGAACATACGTGCGAAGGAGGTGGAGTTCGTAACCACGAGACCCATACCATTAAAAGAGACGAGCGCGGTGTAATTTTCGAACCAGCTTTCGAAGGAATCGCAGGTGATTCCGCCGCCATAAGCGTTCTGTTTCGTAACAATATGCTTGATGGCCTGGGGTGCTGCGCCATCTGCGGCGGTAAGCCAGGGCAGCGTTGATGCGGTGAATGCGCCAATATTAATTGTGGCGGTGTTCGTACCTATATTACCGATGGTTAAGGTACCTGAGACGGGATCCCATGACCAAAAGACATTTTTCAGGGTCGCAGAGAAGGGATTCTCCGTTGGAGTTGCCTGAGCGGCAAGGTTTGCCTTGTTTGACTCCGAGGCAGCGGAGATTGAGGAATTCTTTGGGGCGTTGACTGGAGGAGCGTTGGGGCTTGCAGTCAGATCTTTAGCGCTTGAAGAATTCGAATTATTGGAAGAAGACACACTGCTACCCGAGGAATTGGGCAGAGTTGTCCCTGAATTACCAGGTGAAGTGGCAGTTCCACCCTGATTTTGGGGTGGAGTCGTATTGGTGACCTGGCTATTCGAGGAAGAATTGCCATCGTTGACCTGGCTGTTCGATTCTCCTTCATTCGGCAAGACAACATAATCAGGAGCATCGGGGCCCTTGTTGCCATTGTCCGTTTCAGGAAGATCTCCCTGACCAGGATTTTCACCATTTATTGCACTATTGGAAGAATCTTGATCGGTTATTGTATCGATCGAGGTGGAGCCATTTGCAGACTCAACCTTCCATTCAGCCGTGAGCGTTACGTCTTTCGTCATTTCAAAATCGGTACCGCCCTTGAGCAAAGTGCCATCTTCAAGTTTCCAACCCAAGAAGGTGTAGGAAACACCATTAACTGTCTTAGATTCAAGCGTTGCGAGCTTAATGGTTCCAGCAACGCCATCAGTAGTAGCTGATTTGCCATCAACTATATACGTAATAGAAAAGGTCTTTGGATTTGCTTGTGAATTGCTGTTATTTGCCGCTTCCTGGCCAGCGTTTGCCGCACCATTGTTTGCCGCATTTTGCGCCGTGCTCGATGCGCCAGAAGCTGCCGCGCTTCCCGCATTTTTCGAGGTAGAAGCAGAATTCGTAGCAAGCGCGGCATTTGCCTTTTCGGAAGTATTTCCAGCATTTGCCGTTGCAGCTGAATCGCTTTGACCTGCGGTTTTATTTGAAGCATTTTGAGTAGTTGCGGCTGTTTGAGCGGATGCCGCGCTTCCTGAATTTTCTGCGTTTACCTGGGCAAACGCGGTTGAAGTGAATAGGACTGAAGAGAGGATCAAAGTTGAAGCAAATGTGAGCGCCAGGGTGAGGAAACCTGCAAAAAGGGCAAAAACAGATTTAGCCGCTACGCAGAGTGCGCAGTGGCCACAACCAAACGTGTGTTGGCGTAGTTGTTGCATTTAAATTTCGTTCCTCATCACTAACCGGCATCGCCGATTTTAGCACCCTGGCCGCGGTCGCGCACGTGTATAGGGATTTCAAAAATGCGTCTGAACTGGCGCTTTAGTGAAGTGGAGAACGCCGATAGCACTCGGCTAGATTCTGGATCGCGTTTCGATTTTTACGCGATAAAAATATCTGGTCAAACCGTATAGCGTTTGTAAGATGCCCATGAAAAACAGACTGCTACCTGCCACGTTGCCAAAATGACATCGAAACGTGATTTTTAGGCTGTTTTGACACATTTCTGTCAAGCAAATCTTCACATTTCCTACACAATTTGAGAGCCATCACAGTCCATTTCTGGCTGGATTTTGGGCGTTTTTCACGACAGTTAAGCTCCTTGTGATTCTGCCGTGTTTTCCACATGATTGATTCTGATTTGTAATCTGTAGTTTTACTGGGGTTTTAGTCTAACCTGCGGCCTTTTCAACGCTGCGCTCAGTGCTAATTAGGGGAATGTTTTCCACATACGTTTTCCCAGGTCACGTTTTCTCGATTTTTACCCGAGTTTGGGCCCGATCTGAAAAGTGAACGAAATGTGAATGCGGATTAAACGCACGAAGAAGGAATTTTCTTTGTGGAAAACCTTTTTTACCAAACCTTTTGAGATATACATTCAGCTATACGATTCAGTGCGCACACGATTCGCTCTCATTTTTGCAGCATTTTTATCGTCTTGCATGTGCTATTTTTCATATTTCAACTGGACGTAATTCTATTGCTGAATTTGAGCAGACTTCCCCGTTTTTAACTGACTTTCAAGCCCATTTCTAGCAGTTTTCTAGCAGATAGCTATACAGATGATATACAGCATGCTATCAGGCGTTTTTTGTGTGGAAAACCCCATTTTTTGCCATTTTTTTGATTAGAATTCGCGGCTTGTCTTAGAAAGCATCTGGTGGCTTCTGATGCGAGCCTCTGTGCACAAACCCGCAAAAATGAAGCTTTGCAATAAGTTCAGTGAGCTCCAAATGGACTCTGATCTTGAAACCTCAAATCAACCTGAAGCAAAAAACAAACTCAGCTCAAACGCTCAGATGCTCTCTGTAGACAAAGCAGCCGAACTTTGAAAATCAAAGGGACTTTGTTTGCGCCTCTTATTTCGTCTCTCTACAGCGACGAACGAACGGGCAGTTCATCACCTTCGGAATCTTCGAGATTCGTCTAACCATCTGACTTCAGACTCCCCTGGCAGCAAATCAATCAATTTTTGAAAATCGCCTCAAAAAACGAGGCTCTGAGAGCCGTTCTAAGGCCCGCAAAAATTTTTTATGACTAGTAACTCAGGGAAAAACCTTCGTAGGTTGAAACCTATGCGATTCGGATGTTACGGAATGTGCTGGCTTCGTTGATCTCGTCGAGAACGTTGATGATGGCGTCCGACTGATAAAAGTCGCCGCGTTGGCGCTTACCCATATGTCGGAGCATTCCGTATTCACAAGCGCGAAGGATGAGCGTGGTTGCTGTGCGCTGGGTTACTCCCAAACTGTCTGCAAGATAGGCGGAATTCACCACTGGCTGTTTCACCAACGTTTTGGGAAGCTGTCGAATCTTCGATCCCTTGCGATGGCCAACAAGGCTATCCCAATCTTCCAAAAGCGATTCGATCGAAGTCTCAGTAACGCGGCTTACGAACAATGCAAGCTCGAGTGCCGAGACGAGCTCTTCGATAATGACGAGCGGATCGCCTTCGCGATAAGACTGCAACGCATTGATAAGTGAATCGATGTTGTGAAGGAAACCGACAGAGACTGGAATCAGAGTTGAAGAAAGAACTCCTTCTGCTCTGAAGATGTGATGAATCAGAGCTCTGCCGGTTTGGCCATTCGTGGTGAGGAACGGATGCACGGTTTGAAACTGTGCGTAAAGAATGGCTGCCTTCACTACTGGGTTCAGATCAGATCGAGTGCCGAATTCGATCAGATCCGCCATGTATTCAGGTACATGTTGAAAAGCAGGGGGCACAAATAGTGCGGTATGAGGAGTGAATGAAGTGCCCCCCAGCCAGACCGGTTTCTGGCGTAGCTTTTCAAATGCCGAATTGGTTTGGTTTTCAAGATGCGAGTTGTCGAGCAGCAGATCGTGGATTTCCACGATTCCCTCGAGCGATAACCCGGCTGGCAATTCGAGCGCTCTTTGAGTAGCGATCATGTTTGCCACAACCAGGCGCGCATCGCTGGATGCCTTGGGATAAAGCTCTGCAAGCGCAACGCTCTGAGCGGTCGAAGTGAGTCGATCGATCTGAGAGCTTGCTGAGCTTTCACTCCGCAAGAGCATGGTCGGTACGTTATCCGCACGCTGCCCCAACTCCACATCGAAGCGCGCCATCTCTACGAGCAGTGCGCTGATGCGAGCTGACAGATCGTCCGGAACCGCCACGCTTCGCTCGGCGATCAACAGCGGAAGTGCAGCCTGGTATTCCATTTCAGTGCTGCGATTCAAGCCGAGTGAACTTGATCCACTATCTCCAGAACCTTCAACAGCCTTAGCGAAGGGGCCTTTGCTCTCACCCTTCACAACGTCTTCCTCGATACGCTCGGTCGCATCTTGGTTGCCGTCTTGCTGCCACACGTGTTTCTCGAAAGAAATCGGTGGCCACTGCTGAGCCTCAGTCGATTTATGTTGCGAATCTTTGTTCATGCACTAACCGCTGTTTTCTCTTCCGTTATTATAGCATATTCAGAAATTATACAAGCTTTATTTCTGAACTTTTTTTATTATAGAGAAATTTTTTATTTTGCAACCGTTTAATTATAATTTTTTGATTGTTTACATAAATTACTTCCGATTATTTAAGAAAAAGAGAAGTTTTGACCAAAGCGTAGAAATCTAGCTGAGATCGAAATCGAAAAAAATTTTGACTTTGTCCAAGAAGTTAACTTATAAGTTGATTTTCTAGTAATTAACCTATATGTTAATTACTAGAAGGTCTTGAAGGAGTGAGTGGATTGAATCAAAAATGGGATATTGAGAAGATCGCGCATTTCTTCTTTCTTCTCGTTAACGCAACCGACACATCAGGGAAGAACATCCTTGAAAAACGTTTTAAGAAAGATCCAGATGCTTTAAAAAAGCTTCTGTTTCTTATTGATGGAATTGGCAGCCTTGGTTATGAGCAGGGTGTTAAGTACGCATTCTCAGTATCAATATTTGATACGATCAAGGGCCCAATCAAGGATCTGATAGAAATTAGAAAGATACGCAGCACTTGGCGTGTTTTGACGTACAACGCTAAAGCACAGAAGAAACTTGTAATGCTAGACGCTTTCGAATCGCATAAGCATACAAGCACGTTAAAGGCTGCACAACGCGTAAAACCAAAAGCAAAAATAGTAAAAGACATTCTTAGAAAGAGTGAATGAATAATGGAAAAATGTCCTACCGCGGAAGAGATTCTTGGGCTCGATGAACCGCTTCCACTAAATATCGATACAGTTCAATTCAAGCTCATGCTGGATTTCAGCATCGCAGTCTTTGTTCGCCTTGAAGAACTCGGCCTAAAACAGAAAGATCTGGCTGAGCTACTCAATGTCTCACCAGCAGCTGTTTCAAAGATGCTCTCACCTACCGGAAATATTTCGCTCCGAACAATGGCAAAAGTTGCTGTTGCACTTGGATGCGAATTTGATGATCTTCGTATGCATGGAGTTTCCGATACTGCCTATGTTCCCATTTCCAATCTTGAGCTGCTCACCACACTCATTACAGAAGATGACCCTTATGGCTTAATGATCGATGAAGATCTTGGCACAATATTCTATATATCCGACATTCCCAGCACTGAGGACCTAACTGATGAAACAGGATCAGTAGAATATGCGTTCATCGATCTTTCGGAAGAAGCAAAACAGCAGATAGAAGTATGCGCAGTCCCGCCCAATAAGGAGCGTAAGCGTGTTCAGGAACAAACAACGCGAAAGGTGTTAGCGGCATGAGCAGGAATAACGTACTGTCCCCCGTTAAGATTCTGGATTCAAAAGTACTAGGGGTTGAATTCAAAACCATCAATGAAGAAACTGAAAAAAGCGGGCCAGAAGACCTTCTTGCAACAAAATATGGTCGCGGTAGATCTTTCATCGAGAATGAGTGCTTACGTTGCGAGGTTATTCTTGAAGCTGCTCTAGATCGTGTTCGTAAAAAAAGTAATGTACCAATTCATTTTGTTGCATCGGCCAAGGTTGGGGTTACTATTGCAATTCCGCTCGAGGCGATCGGTGATCTTTCTGAGGCAAGATGCCTAGAGTATGCCCGAGCCAACGGGATTTCGATAGCATATGGCAAGATCAGAAGCATTATCGAGAGCATTACTGCCGAAAGCCTTGTAGGAAAGCAGACTATTCCGCCAATAGATCCTTATATGTTGCTCGAAAGAGATAGCGCAAACGAAGATCAAGATAGCTAATAGATTGCCAGGTAGCTTGTTGTTCGAAGCGCTCGCCGCACTTTAGTGATTGAGTTACTATTCGTTCGATGGTATTGCAGTGACGCTTATGCTTTAAATGGACTGATCAAGGAGCAAAAGGGGTTGAATTCTGTTTTGCCTTAATTTGGAGACAACCTACCAGCTCAAAACCTTTGACACCACCGCTATGCCGCAAGTAGTTGCGCTCTAATCAGCAACAAAATTATAAAGCTGGATAATTGAAGCCTTGACATAAGAAAACGCACGTCAGGCGTGCGTTTTCAAGAGCGCTAGGGGTTGTATGCTAGGGGGTCGTTGCCGTGATAGAGGTGATAGGGGTCGGGTAATTCGACACATCTGCGATGTACCGAATTACCCGACCCCCAACATATCCTAGTGTCTAAAGAAGCATGGTGAGGGCATCGATCTCCTCTTCGATGGCAGATCCCAGATCGGTTTGCACGACCAAGATGGGCTCAGACGCAAGCTGGACATCGCGACGCTCCGAGAAGATATCAAGGCGCTCATCGATCGCTTCCTGCGTGGAAGGCAGAGGCTTATGCGCATCGAGGAAATACCCCTGCGAGCTATAAATAAGTGTGAAGCCCGCAATACCCGTTGTTCCCTGATAGGCGCTTGAAAAGCCACCGTCAATCGTAAACACCTTGCCGTTACACTTCACGGGGTCTTCCCCATCCTTCACCTTCACGGGCACGTGACCGCATACAATGTGCGCCGTTTTTGGATCGAGCCCGAAGTCTTCGAAGATGCCATCGAAGACTGCCTCTTCGTCAAAAAGCGTATAGAAGGGGTTCTTCACCTCTTTGCGCGCAGCTTTATCGGCAACCAGATAGATCTCGAACGTGGCCATCTTGCTCTTTGCGAAGAGCGGCGAACCTGCGCCGAGCCACATGTACCAGATAAGATCTTTGCCGCGTTTGCGCAGTTCAGGGTCGGGGCTGTAGAACGCATCGCGCACGTACTGGTCGAATATGTCGAAAAGCGCGCGACCCTTGTAGATAGTGCCGAACACGTCTACCTCTTTGAGCGAACCATCTGGGTTCAGCGGCACACAGGCATGGAAGAGCAAGTTGCCATTGTAAATAGTGTAAAGGCTGCCCACATCAAGCATGAACTGCATGTGGCGCTGGAGCTTCTCGCAACCAATAAAGGCTTGCGCAAGCGAGGTCATGACCGCCTCTTCTTCGGATGTAAGCTTGTAGGGGTCGGACCAATCCACCGTAGGGAACACGGGGTCGGTGATCTCATATTCAACGCCGCTCACTTCGACGGTGCCTCCAGTGGGATTGCCGAACGAATCGGTTTCGGAGCTGAACTTGATGGTGTGAAGCTGCTTACGATCCTCGAGGTCGAACGAAGGATACTCATCGATGAGCTGGGCTTCCACCTTGAACTGCAAAATGGCCATGGCCTTCTGAATCTGCACGTTCAGGCGATGCTCTTCAGGCGTAAGGTCCGGATCGCCCTTCAGGGCGTAACCCACGCAGGGGTCTTCGGCGTAGGCAGTTTGCGCGAAAGTTGCGAGCGGACGCAGGTTGATGCCGTAGGAATCTTCCAGAATGGAGAGGTTGCCATAGCGCGCGCAGTTGCGCACCACGTGTGCGATGCAGCCCCACTGGCCCAGCGCCGCGCCCATCCACACCGCATCGTGGTTGCCCCACTGAATATCGATGGACGGAAAGCGCATGAGCTCTTCCATGATGAGATCGGGGTACGGGCCGCGGTCATAGACATCGCCCACCATGTGCAGGTGGTCAACCGCCAGGTGCTGAATGAGCTCTGCCAATGCCACGATGATGTCGGGTGCGATGCCGGTCTCAATAGCACTGTTAATCAGGGAATTCGCGTAGAGATCGGGCTCGTAGGACTTTGCGATCTCGGGCGTGCCTTCGGGCTTGTGCGCGTAATGGCAATGCGCGAGCAACGCGCGGATGAGCGCAGCGTATTCCTGCGGGAGCAGATCGTTCACGCGCTCGGCCGTATGACGCAGCACGAGCGGGTGCGTGAGCGCGACCAATTCAACGATGGCACCGAAATAATAGGCTGATTCGTCGATCGCGGCTTCGGCATCAATGGCCACGCGCTCTTCGGGATAATAGACGAGCGAAGCGAGCGTGCGCTTCTTGTCTTCAGAAAGACCGTCCTCGAACACAAAATCGATGAGCTCGCGAATGCCGCCGGAAGCGTTGCGCAAGATGTGCGAAAACGCGGCGAATTCGCCATGAATATCAGAGACGAAGAATTCCGTTTCTTTGGGAAGATGCGCGGCCGCGGAAAGGCGCGCTACTTCGGCGGCTGCCTCTTCACGCGTGGGATAGAGCGCATGGAGGGTTTGGAGCTGCTGCTTGTTCTGTGCGTTCATATTTCTCCTGTTCATCGGAGGGACAACGCGCGCCTGTTCACCGCGCGGTTGGCAATACCATTGGCAATGATTCAACTGCCTTGTTAGCAATAATTCAACTGCCCTATTAATTAGTAAGAAACTTCCTTATTACATTAGTAAGTATACCGTAGGCGAATTTCGAAAAATCTTTCATCTTGCTTACTTTTTAGCGACAGTAAGGCTAGACTTACTTATAGGGGAAATCAAAAAAAGAAAGAGTCTACCTCGTGCGTTCAACGGATGCCCAAAAACGTGACGCTACGCGCGTCATCTCTGCTCGTCGTGTGATGTTCGCGGCGCTCGTTATCTGCGCGCTTATATTCGGCGGGACGTTGCTTGGCGCGATACCAGGAGTTTCGGGGGCTTTGTCGACTTCAGGAGATTCAGAAGCTTCGGCAGCTTCGACAGCTTCAGGTAATTCCGAGGTTTTCGCAGAAAAAGCTTTTGCCGAGCCTGCTCAATCTTCCTCAGAAGACAACAGCAAAGAGGTGAGCATCGGCTATTACTACGGCGATACGGCCTTCCAAGACGGCTTTGGCGACGACGAGCGCAAATCGGGGTACGCCTACGAATACTATCAGCGCCTTGCGCCCTATGCCGGGTGGGATTACACCTATCGCTACCTCACGCGCAGCGAAGCCATCGAAGCACTGCGAAACGGCGAAGTGGACATTGTTGCCGGCATCAATAAAACGCCCCAGCTCGAAAAGGAATTCCTCTTTTCATCTGCGGATATGGGACTCGATGGCAATCCGCTCTACTTCGCGGTGAACAAGAACCGCGGTGATCTGCTGGCCGAGCTCGATCAGGCGCAGGAGGATCTGCTGACGAACGATCCGAACTTCTTGGCGGATAACCGGAAGAAATACTATGCCAACAGCGGCATGACCACCGCTCTTACCAAGGAAGAACACGCCTGGCTCGAGGAGAAGGGGTCAATCACGCTCGGCTATCTCTCCGGCAACCTGCCCATCTCTGGCCACGATGACCAGGGGAAACCGACCGGCGTGCTGGGTTCGGCGCTTCCCATCATGGAGGAGTATCTGGGCATTCCCATCAAAACGAAGGCGTTCGATAGCCGCTATGCGATGCGCGAGGCCATCAAGAACAACGAGGTCGACGTAATCTTCCCCGTGTATGACGATGCGTGGTCGCGCGAGAAAGAAGACCTCTACCAGACCACGCCGCTCGTTGAGGACCGCATCATGGTCGCTTACACCGGCGACTACGACGATGACGTGCTCAAGCGCGTGGCTTCTACCGAAGCGGCCATTGGACAGCAGGAGTTCTTGGAGCAATACGACCCGAGTGCGGAGCTGGTGAACTACCCTTCGCGCGATGAGGCATTCAGGGCCATGTCGCGCGGAGAGGTTGACAGCGTTATCGGCAACGCGAGCATCATGCAGCTCTTCATTGCCGAGCACCCCGAATACGATTCGTTCAACACTGCATATCTTGAGGCCAGCGAAGGTTTTTCGTTCGCCGTGAGCCGCGACGATCCTACCCTTGCGGTGATCATGCAAGAGGCCACGCAGCAGATCGACGACACACTGATCACGAACGCGATGATCCGCTACTCCGAGGCGCGTGCACCTTTTTCGCTGGTCGAAGTGATCAGGCATTACGCGCTGCCGCTTTTGGTGATCGGCCTGGTTATCATTGCCGCGATCGTGATCGTGTTCCTGCGTTATCGCAGGCAGGTGAACCTCTTCAACAAGCACCAGGCCGCTGCTCGAGAGGCGCTCCAGACCGCGCTTGATGCGGCCGACAACGCGAGCGCCGCCAAGACGAGCTTCCTTTCGAACATGAGCCATGACATTCGCACGCCACTCAATGCAATCATCGGCATGACCGCTATCGCGGGTGCCAACATCGACGACACGAACCGTGTGAAGGATTGCCTTTCAAAGATCGCCTCTTCGGACAAGCACCTGTTGTCCCTGATCAACGAGATCTTGGATGTGTCGAAGATCGAATCGGGGCGCATTGAGCTTTCCGAGGAACCGTTCGATCTTTCCGTGATGCTGAAGGATCTGGTTGACATCAACCGGCCGCAAGCCGACGCGAAGCGGCAAAAGGTGATCATTCGCGTGAAGGATATCGTTCACGAAGAAGTGATCGGCGACCATGTGCGCCTGCAGCAAATCTACACCAACCTGGTGAGCAACGCGATCAAATACACGCCTGAAGGTGGCACGATCGATATCACACTGGAAGAGAAGAACGCTGGCAGTGCGAAAATCGCGCAGTACGACTTCACCGTGAAGGACAACGGCATCGGCATGAGCAAAGAGTACCTGCCACATGTGTTCGACGCATTCTCGCGCGCTGAGCGTAAGGAGGTCGTGGAGCAGCAGGGCACGGGGCTTGGCATGCCGATCGCGCTTTCGGCGGCACGCATGATGAATGGCGATATCGAGGTGGAGAGTGAGCTGGGCAAAGGCTCCACGTTCACCGCCACAGTGTTCCTGAAGATCGCCGAGCTGGACGAGAGCGTGTACGAGGAGTTCATCGACTTGCCCGTGCTCATCGTAGATGACGACGAAGTAGTATGCGAATCGACGCATATCATGCTCAGGGATTTGGGCATGAAGCCGGAATATGTGCTGTCTGGGCGCGAAGCGGTAGACAGGCTCGTGGATGCCGAGGCTGCGGGCGAGCAGTTCTTCGCCGTGATCATCGACTGGATCATGCCGGGCATGGATGGCGTACAAACGATCCGCGAGATTCGCAAGAGAACGAACGGGGACGTGCCGATCATCGTGATCTCGGCTTACGATTGGACCGAGATCGAGAAGGAAGCGCGCCAGGCAGGCGCGAGCTTCTTCGTGAGCAAACCGCTGTTCAAGTCGCGCTTGAAGCAGCTGTTCGTTGAGCTGTTGGGGGCCGAGCCGGCACAGAAAGATATTGAGGAAAAACTCGATGTGAGTGAGGTCGATCTTAGCGGCAAGCGCGGGTTGCTGGCAGAGGACAACGATCTGAATGCTGAGGTGGCAGCCGCTTTCTTGGAAGCAGCTGGTTTTGAACTTGAACGCGCGCTGAATGGCCAGGAAGCCTTTGAAATGGTGCGCGATCACGAGCCGGGCTATTACGATTGTGTGTTCATGGACATGCAAATGCCCGTGATGAACGGACTCGATGCCACGCGCGCGATTCGCGATCTGCCGCGTGAGGACACGGACTATGATGCACTGCCGATCTTTGCCATGACCGCTAATGCGTTCGTGGACGACGTGCGCAAGACCAAAGAAGCGGGCATGAACGGGCACTTCGCCAAGCCGCTCGATTTCACTGTTTTGCTCACGACGCTGCATCAGCAGTTGAAATAGCCGGTGAACCAGCTGGGTTACTTGCATCAGCGGAGAGGGCGAGGCACGAGATTCCCCGCTTCCCTGTTCGCGAACCAGCATATGCTGCTTCGCTCATGCGTCGCTGCTTCGCTCGGGTTTTATTAAATCGAATTTAGTCGGCGAAGAGTCACCTCGCTGCCTCACCCTCTCCGCTGATGCAGATAACGCACAAGACTATCCTCGTTGGGCGCAGCTGCTTATCGGCTTGAGAAAGCTGTGTCATCCTCGCAACCGCGCTTCAACAGATTGTTGACAGAGCCCTCGAGTGCTGAGGTTCGGGGCTGCCCCCTTCCTATAATGAGTGGAACACGCTAAGAAAAGGTGACAAACTACTCGGTCGTTCGCCACCTTGATGAGGGAGGGGTTTTGATGGAACTCAAAGATTCACAATCCTGGAAGAATATGGAAACCGCGCTGAACGCCGAGGCGTTAGCTTATGTAACGTACACCTTCTTTGGGCAGCAGGCGCGCAAAGATGGTTATGTGCAGATCTCCGATATCTTCAACGAGACTGCTGGCAATGAACTGGCTCATGCGAAGCTGCTGTTCAAGCGCTTGCATGATGGCGAGATACCGCACGTGCTCGACGGACTGAAGGCCGCGGCTGGCTCCGAGCATTTCGAAGCCGACGATCAGTATCCCGCGTTCGCGAAAGTGGCACGCGAAGAAGGCTTCGACGAGCTAGGCGAATTCTTCGACAACTTAGCGGCCATCGAAGCAACGCACGAAGAGCGCTACAACGTGCTGACTGAGCGCATCAAGAACGACGAAGTGTTCCGTCGTGAAGAGGCGCAGGTTTGGTATTGCACCGTTTGCGGGCACTTGCATATTGGCAAGGAAGCGCCCGAGAAATGCCCGGTGTGTGCACATCCGCAGAGCCACTTCGAGATCCGCGCCACGAACTACTAGACAATTCAGCTCAAGACATGCAAATAAAGAAAGACCCTGGTTTGGAATACATCCATTACCAGGGTCTTTCTTTGTATTGATCGGTCGCTGTGCGATTACTTAGCAAACGCGCTTTGCGAACGAGGGATGGAAATATTCCATCGACTGGACACGCACACCCTTGCCGCTTCCGGCTGCATGAATATAGGTGCCATCTTCAACATAGATACCTACGTGATACACACCCGATCCGGAACCCCAAAAGAGCAAGTCGCCGGGCTGCAATTCATCCATCGAAACCGATTCACCAAGAGCTGCTTGGCCGGCAGCGGTGCGCGGGAGTTCCATTCCGAGCGCCTTATCGAAGCAGTAGCGGGTGAATCCAGAGCAGTCGAATCCGCGAGGAGTGGTGCCGCCGTAGGAATAGGGGCTCCCTTCGAGCGAAAGTGCCGTGTCAAGAAGATTGGAAACCTTCGCTTGCTGAACGAGCGATGAGCTCGCATCGAGGATCGCGTTGGAGATTTCCGGCTGAACTGCTGCGTGGAATTCAGAAACTTCCGTGCTTGATTCAGTGGTTGATGCTTCGTTGTCTGCGAAAGCGACAGAAGGCATCATGATCAACAGGGCGACTGCAAGACCGAACAGGGTCGGCAGTGCGGTTGCGCGCAACTTTTGTACTAGCAAATAACATCCTTTTAACGGGTTCGCGGCAAGCGGGTCTTGCGAACGATTCAGTTGGCTGCGATGGTGCTGGCGCGCTGCACATTTGCTCGTGCACTTCGCACCGGAGGCCACCTCCACAGGTACAGGCGCTGCGTCCAAGAAGACCGCTCGGACGATACACGCAAAAAGAGAGAGCTTAAGCAACTCGCTACGAAATGGTTCGGTTGTGTGGTGTGTTTCGTAACAGGATGATTACATCAAAACGCGATGGTATCTCTACCATCGCGTAGCTGCTAAACTATTCGATTTGCTATCAGGGCGACGCCCGCGTAGTAAAGCCTACGAGTCTTGCGTTGATGGCGCAAGAAAAGGCGTTTTTTCTTCACGTTTTGTGCGCGCGAATTACGCGCAATCTTCACGCTATCTTTGCAGGAACTCCACAACTCGATCGCATTCGCGCCCGTATTGCCCAGAAAGCGCAAGATGTTGTGGGGCGTGCGAGGTGAACGCACAAGCATGCACGATGAAATGGAACGGTTGGTTTTGCCCTGTGAACGGGGGCGCGCTCACACGACCACCACATTTGATCGAGCAGCATTTTCGAGGGTCTTGCCGGGCAAGCAGCACGCCTATGGGGCACTTGTTATTACCCGCTCTCGCTGTTCGCTTATCTGCACCAGTAGAAAGGGCAAGGCACGAGGGTGACCCGCTTCGCTACCCTACAACTTCTTCGGTGACCTTTGCGGGTTCGGGCAATTCCGCTGCGCAATGGGGACAACGCGTTGCGCCCTCGTTCACCTCTTCGAGGCAGAAGGGACACATAGGCTCTTTGGTGATGACCTCTTCGCCGCGCTTGTTGACCTTCTTCGCGATGGCACCGCCTGCATTATGTAGCTTGTTGATGCCTTTGATGAGCAGGAACACCACCAGAGCGATGATAAGGAAGTTGATGATCGCACTGATGAAAGCGCCGAAGTCGATGCCATTTGGCGTGCCCGCCACTGGGATGACCAAGCCAGATACGCCCGTGCCGCCACCCGTAATGAGCACGATGAAGGGCTGGACAATGTCACTGACGAACGACGTGACGATAGCCGTAAATGCTGCGCCGATGATGATGCCGACCGCCATGTCCATCACGCTTCCGCGGCTGATGAACTCTTTGAATTCACTGATGAACTTCATGATCCCCACCCTTGCTCGTTCGTTTTGACGCAGGGAATTTGCGCCTTTTTCATCCGTTTGTTCAATTCACCCTTCGAGCATAGCAAGGACGTTCGCAGCGCGTGCAGAGGCATCTATTTTGTTTCTGTCGTGAAACCCCGCTGATATATTCCGGAGAGACAACTTCGCTTGTTATTGTTCGGGCTGCTCTTCGGCCGCTTTTGATAACACCACTTTGCGCGCGCCAACCGTATAAAGCGCGCTTGCGAAAGGCAGCCACATGCCTGCAAGGAGCCAGCCGCCAAGAACGTCGCTGGGCCAATGAACGCCCACGTAGATGCGCGAAAGGCCAATGAGTATCGCGAAAATAACGAGGATGATGCCGGGCACGATGGCCACGTTGTAGGGAACCCCCTTGCGGTTAAGCGCGCGGAAGATGAGCAGGCCAATCATGCCAAACACGATGAGCGAACAAAAGCTGTGCGCCGAAGGGAACGAGAACGACCCAGGGATAGGCACGAGCGTTTCGGCACCAGGACGCGGAACGGCGAAGATAAACTTCAGCGCTTGCACGCACACTACAGCCAGGAGGACATTCGTGGCGAAAAAGGCAAGGCTGTCCCACTTTCGCGCGATGGCGAGTATGGCGCATACGACCAGACAAAGCGCCGTCATAGGCAGCAGATCGCCCAACATGGTGATAGTAACGAAGAAGCTATCGAGTGCACCACGTGCGCCTTGGACGAGCGCGTTGATCGTGGCGTTGAACGAATCGATTGCCGGCGCCTGATCGACGACGGCAAGCGCGAGCAGCGCAAAGCACAAGAAGAATGCCACGAGCGGGATGCGCGTTGCACGCCAGGCCTCACCAGCATCAAGACGCAGCAAGTTACGGAAAGCCTGCTCGAGCGACAGGCTCTTGATGTAGCGATAGCGAGACGCGGGTTTCTTACGCTTCGTTGGTTTCGGACGCGCGGCAGCTGCAGGCGCAGAAGTGGGCGCGGGCTTGGGTTCAAGCGCGGGCTTGGGTTTTTCGCGCTTAGTCGGCCTTGGGCGCTCGACAGGCTCGGGTGCAGGGGCTGGCGCGGAAACTGGTGTGGGCTTCACGCGCTTCGTCGGTTTTTGACGCGTAGGCGCTTCGTGCTTGAAAGGCGCATCCCATGATCGCGCTTGCAAATCGGCTTGTCTATGCGAGATGCGTTCGCGCTTGATCTCGAGCTCTTCGACAATCTCTCCTGCCTGTTCATTTTCGGGAGAATCGTCTACAAGCAGAGGCTCAGCAGGAGGCTCGTTTTCAGGCTCTTCTTCAACAACCTCGGATCCTTCGATAGCATCGAGTTCTTGCGAGAGTTCATCAACATACTCGCCAAGATCTTCAACGTCCTCTTCAGCGGTATCGCTTTCAGGCTCCTCTCCCCTGTCGACCAACTCTTGATCGGCCTCTTCATTGGAATCCTCTTCTGGTTGTTCTTCAGCAACCTCAAGCTCTTCAACGATCTCTTCTTCAGGTGTGGTATTGTCAGCTGCAGCCTCTTCGCTCGTTAGTGCATCGAGTACCTCTTCTGTCTGCTTATCGGCAAGAAGGTCTAACTGAACATCATGCGTTTCAACTTCAAGCGTTTGAGTAACGCTAGTTGTATCCGCTTTGCCCGTATCGTGGCTTGTGAATTTTGCAGTAGTAACAGAATGACGGCGGCGCGCCTTTTTAGCCCAAGCTTTCTTTTCGCCCGACACCCGATCGCGCGACCTGATCAAGTCAGCTTGCTGACTATCGGCATGAGGCGCTTGAAGAGAGTCTTCTTCATGATGTGGCGGTTGCGCTGTGCTCACCGTTTCAGTCCTTTCCGTTTCATCTATTGTAGCGAAAGCACTCCCCTCTCGCAGGTGAAACAGAAATATAGAGGCAACCTATTTCTCGATGGGGTTTTCTGGATCGCTCGCCCAATCGTCGAAGCTGCCCAAATAAAGGTAGAGATGCTGGTAACCTTCGGCTTCGAGCAGGTCGCACGCCTGTTTGGCATGGCGGCCGACCTGACAATACACGATGATGGGACATTCTTCGGTGAAGGCGTGGCGACGACATTCCTTTGAGAATTCGTCGGCCTCTTCGGCACCGTAACGATCGAAATCCGCGACGCATACGTTTATAGTCGTGGGGATGTGGCCTTCATCGTAGAGTTCTGCGGACCGAACATCGATGATGGGCAGTTTTCCAATATGTGATCTAACGAATTGTGCGTCCACTATTTGGGCAGCCATGAGTATCACTTTCTTTCACGTTGTGCGCACTTAAGCGTTTGGCAGCATTATTGCTGGAAGTGTGTGTAGTCTGAGGTCGATACTACGCTCGCCTGTGTTGCACATGCGTGGGACGAAGTGACTGTTTGTTTTTCGCGGCTTTCTGTTTACCGTTCTGTAACGAGATGCACACAAATCAAAACTGCCGCCCCATTCCGAGCGGCAGTTCTACCAATTCGCTATGTGCTGTAAGAATCGCAGCCAAAACGCTTACGACTCTTTCTCTGGCAGAATCTCAATCCAGCAGCCGTCAGGATCCTCGATGAAGTAGAGGCCCATGGCGGGGTTATCGTGCACCACGCACCCTATTTCGTCGTGGAGCTTGCGAGCTTCTTCCATGTCGGGCACGCGGAAGGCAATGTGGGTGTCCTTGCCGCCATTGTTGTAGGGTTCGGTTACGCCTTTGTTCCAAGTAAACTCCAACTCAAACGGGCTTTTCTCGTTAGACGCAAAAACGATGATCCATGAACCATCTTCAGGCTCTTTTCTGCGCGTTTCAGTTATACCGAGCGCTTTCTCGTAGAATGCAAGTGTCTTTTCCAGATCGAGCACATGCGTACAGCGATGGACGCATTTTCCGACAACGGTCATAGTGTCCCCTTTCGCTAAAGATAGCAAACTACCAGGTACCTATTATTCGGCGTTCTCTTCGAGACGGAAGGATTCTTCGAAGGTTGCGCGGCCCATCTTGATGCCGCCCATGATGTGCAGGTGCAGGTGCGGAACGGTGGAAGCGGAATCTTCACCTGTGTTGATGTTTACGCGGTAGCCGGAATCATACACGCCTTTGATCTTTGCGATCTCGGGCACCACGGAAAGCAGATGACCGAGCAACTCGGGGTCAGGGTTGTCGTTGAGATTTTCGTAGTGCTTTTTGGGCACGACAAGCGTGTGAACTGGAGCTTCGGGCTCGATATCGTCGAAGGCGTAGCAGACTTCGTCCTCGTAGACCTTCTTCGACGGGATCTCGCCCGCTACGATCTTGCAAAACAGGCAATCATCAGCCATGATGGCACCTTTCTCTTTGATTTTGGTAGCCTTATTATAGCGCCTCGGGCGACAAACTATATGTTAGGGGTCGTGTAATTCGACACATTTAAAATGTGTCGAATTACACGACCCCTAACACGAACGAACGGACAGTTTGTCATCCGAGGAAGGCACCGGTCTGACGATCCCAGAGATGCGCGTATTCGCCGCTGGCATCGATCAGGCTTGCGTGCGTGCCGTCCTCGACGATCTTGCCGTTGTCCAGCACCACGATGCGATCGAGCGAGGCCACGGTGGAAAGACGGTGTGCCACCACAATGGACGTGCGCCCTTGCATGAGGTTCGCCAGCGCATCCTGCACGAGCGCCTCGCTTTCGGAGTCGAGCGCGCTGGTAGCCTCGTCCAGCACGAGGATGGGCGCATCGGCCAGAATAGCGCGCGCGATCGCGATGCGTTGGCGCTGGCCACCGGAGAGCTTGATGCCACGTTCCCCCACCATCGTGTCGAAGCCGTTGGGCAGCTGCTCGATGAATTCGAGCGCGTTCGCCTTTTCCGCAGCAGCAACGATCTCTTCGCGGGTTGCATCGGGTTTGCCGTAGGAGATGTTCTCGAGAATGCTGCGGTGAAAGAGCAGCGCCTCCTGCGGCACGTAAGCGATCTGACGGCGCAGGCTTTGCTGCGAACACTTCGAGATATCCTGGCCATCCACAAGCACTTCGCCTTGCTGAACATCGGAAAGGCGCAGCAGGAGCTTCGTGAGCGTGGTCTTGCCCGAGCCCGATTGGCCCACCAGGCCAACGCGCTGGCCGCCAGGAATGTGGAGGTTCAAATCGGTGAACACAGGCGTGGCGTTCGCGGAATCTTCGTAGGTGAAACCGATGTGCTCGAAGTCGATGTTGCCGGCTTCGACCTGGAGCGCAGGTGCGTTCGGCACGTCGGAGACGAGACGCGGTTCGTCGAGGATGCGGGTCATTTCGGAGGCGTCGCCGAAGACCTTGTTCAGGCGCGCGAGCATGGAATTGATCATGTTGAAGCGCATGGTGAGGTTGTAGGTGTAAGTGAACATCATCACGAGCGTGCCGGCGCTGATGCCGAACCACGCGTTGCCGCCCGCGGTGAAGATCGAGACGATGGACATGATGACCACGATGAGCGACGAGGTCATGATGCCGCGCTTGATGGTAGCGCGCATGCTGCGGGAATCGGCGCGCATGGCTTCGAGGGAGGCATCGGTGAAGAGGGAGCGCTCGTAGTCTTCGCGGCCGTAGGTTTTCACGGCGAGGATGTTCGTAACAGAGTCGGAAAGTACGCCTGACAAGCGGTTTTGCGCAGCGGCGGCCGCAGCGGAGAGCGGGGTGATCTTGCGAAACATGATATAGGCCACAGCGATATAGATCACGAGCATGACCGTGAGGACCGCCACGTATGAGGGCACAATGGGCGCGAGGATGCCGATGGTGCAAACAATGGCGATAACGGTGGGCAGCAGCGAGAGCAGCGTGGTTTCCACAAGCAGCGAGTAGGAGGTCATGAACTTCGTGGTTTGACTGACGAGCGAGCCGCCGAAGCGGTTGGTGTGGAAGGTCATGGACTGGTTGGAGAGCGTGTCGAAGCAGAGGCGCGCGAGGTTGTAGTTGCCGTTGATCTCGGTCTTGAAGATGGCGTAGTCCTGGAGCTTCGAGCAGACTTGGCCGACCACGTTCACCAGGATGAGCGCGATGATGTAGGGGCCGAAGACTTCCCAGACCTGGTCGGGGCCGACCGGACCGAGCTGGATGCGATCGACAATGAGCGACATGACGTAAGTGTTCGCGTAGGTGAGCATGCCGATGAAGCCGATGGTGGCAATGACTCCGAGTGCGAAGGGCCACGGGCGCTTCTTCGTGATCTGCCAGAAAAAGTAGAGCGTGCGCTTGATGGTGGCGGAATCTTGGGTCTTCACCATGGTGAGCCACCTAGTCTTCGAGCGCTTCGAGGATGGATTCACACAGACGACCGCGCGCGTTCGGCGTATCGGTAGCTTCGTCGATGCCGTTTTCGATGAGCTCTTCGCCGATGGCATCATCGATCGCGAGGCGATCGTCGGTCGAGAGGTTCTTGAAGTTCGTGGGCAGGCCGAGCTCTTTGAGGAGCGCCTTTTGTTCTGAAGTAAGTGACATCGCTTCCCTTTCGTTGTTCGTGAAAACTATAGCATCTTGCCCACGAACACGCTAAGTCGCGCTGCTCAGCTGCTTGCTCGACCAGGAGCGTCTTGGCTCGATCAAGCAGGGAGGATAAGACACGAAGGAGACTTTCTTTGCTGGCCAAAAGATGACATCAGATTAAGCGGAGAGCTCTTTTTCAAGGAACTCCTGTAATTTAGGAATGTCGAACTGAATGGTATTCCAAGCCCAAAGCGGATCTACAACACCATAATCATGCGCGATGATATTGCGAAATCCTCTAATCGCAGGCCAGGGAATATCTCGATGGGATTCGGTGTACTCCGCGCTCAACGCCCCAGAAAGTTCGCCAATTTGAAAAACCGGCATTAAAAGCATGTCGAACAGGGCAGAATCATTAATGAGCTTGTTTTCATCTATACCATAATCTGCAATGCGCTACTCAACCGCATGGCAATAATCGAACAGCTGCTTGATTATCAGCTTATCTGCCTCGTTCATAGAGCAACACCCTGTCTCTCAGGTATCCCTTGTAGGCAAATTCGTACAACCCATCTTGCGAGACCATATCGATCAGAATGTTCAGACTATCTTCAAGGGCTGATACGAAAGCTCCAGCGTTAAAAAGTGAAAATGTGCTGCCTGTTTCAAGACATAAATCGATATCGCTTGCTTCGGTTGCCTCATTGCGCGCGTACGAACCAAATAGATAGATACGTTCTATATCAAAATCGGAAGCGATCGACTTCGTGACTTCGGCTATGTCGTTCAGCTGCAACATCAATCGAACTTTCTTTTCCCCTTGCTAGATGCAACTTACAGTATAGATGATTCAACTTTCGTTGCCCATCTTTAGGGATTGATAAAAGAGAGGGAAGCAGTGGGCAATTTATCATCCGCAAAGATCAAGAAGGAGAGGCAACAACGCCTGACAAGGTTCCAATAGCGATCGTTGCAACAATGAACACAAAGACGATAAGGATCGCAAAAGGCCATGTTTTGCGACGCGGAAGGAATTTCGCTTTTGGGAAGAGCTTCCGCAAAGGGCGCAAATCGAGCAGATAGTACACAAGTACCGTAATGGGTAAAACGATGACGCCATAGTATTCAACGATGAGGAACCACAGAGGATGCTGCGCTACTTCGCCGGTTGGGCTTACGATCACCGCGTTTGAAGCAGCAAAGAAAAGTAGCCATACAAGAAGTAAGATCACATCCCATGCAACTCCCACTCCCAGCGGGATACGGCTGAAAAACCCCTTCGGCTTGGTCGGCTTTCTTTGAGCAACTGGCTTTGGCGCGATGCTCGGTGGCTGTTCGGCTGGTCGCGCAGAAGCAAGCGCACCCAGAAAAGCGGCTTTGAGCGCTTCGACGCTTTGGAATCGTTTCTCGGGGTCGAGCTCCGTGGCTTTTCGTACTACACGCGCAATGCACGGGTCGGACACGGATCCTTCCTCATCACTGCTCGCTCCCGCGCAAAACGCCAGCACTTTGCCGAGCGTGTAGACATCGCTACGCACATCGGTCTGGCCGAAGCCGAACTGCTCGGGTGGCGCATAGGCGCGCGTACCGAAATAGGTCGTGTCCTTCGTAGCATCGGGTTGGAATGTGCGTGCGATAGAAAGGTCGATGATCGTGATGCCACCAGGCGAAACAACGATGTTCGCCGGGGTGAGATCGCGATGGATGAGCGGCGGATCGAAGGCCTTGTGCAGTTCGCTGGCCGCGTCGCAAATAGGCGGAAAGATGCGCAGCGCCAGTTCATAAGACGCACCGCGCTCCCCCACATAGTCTTGCAGCGTCTCGCCTTCGACGTATTCGAGCAACACAACAAGCGACGAATCAGCCACGTAGCATTCGAAAATGCGCGGCATATGGACAAAGCGTTTACCTTCGTGCTGCGCACGGAATATCTTTTCGTAGGTGCGTCCTTGGCCAGAATCGGTCGCGATGGTCTTGCGGATGAACGGTCCGAGTTCAGAACCATTATTGCCCACATAGAATACGCGCTCGGTGCGTTCGTGGGGTGCGTCGCTCAACACTGCATCGACGCGGTAATTATCGCTTCGACCTAACGCATTAAGGTATTCTTGCAGCTCATCAGTTTCCATGAAGAGCATATTAGCAGATAGTGTCTTCTCCAAAACGATAGAGCTCTTCGTTCACTTTCTGGAGCGGATAGTGCTTTTCAACGCAGAATACGATGATGGCATCGCGGCGATCCTTGCAGTAGAGCGCGTTCGCCTCCCCTATCTGGAGCAGACGATTCGTTTCCTTCAGCGTACAACCCATGGCAAAGGCGATCTGAAGGATCTTGTTGCGCGAGGGCTTTCGCTGGCCCATGAAGATTTGGTAGCCGAAGGTCTCGTTGAGGTCGGCACTGCGAATGACATCGATGCGACGCAGGCCTTTCTCTTCAAGAAGTGCCTGAAGGTATTCGGAAAGACTGTGCGAAGTGATGTCGTATTTTTCGATGAATTCCTGCGGATCGCGCGAAAGCAGCAGCTCGGCAAGCAGGTCTTCAGTGAGAATCTCTTTCATGATCTTCCTTTACGATGAGCACTCTCGCGCTTTCACGATAAGCACGAGAACGCTGTCTCAAAAGAAAGGGCGGCTGAACGAACAACGGCACCTTTGGCTCATTGGCTCAAGCCACCCTTCGATTATAGGCGAGTGGGTTTGCCAAGACGACTAGTACTGCGAAACGCTCACGAGTTTGACCGTTGCTTTCTTCATAGCGTCGTATTCATCAGAGGAGACATAGGTGAACGCCTTGACGGTCTGGCTTTGACCTGCGGCTAGGTCATTCATGTAAGCGTAGTCTTGCGTGATGCGGTCGCCCGAAGCGTTGACCGCTTCGACTTGGATCTGGTAGGAATGCGATTCGTCGGTCAGGTTCTTCACGGTGATGGGCATAGAGCTTTCGACCATGCCGTAACTACCCTTCTTCATGGTCAGGTCGCCGAGCGTTACGTCGACTTCGCTGCCGAGGATCTCTTCGGTAGCATCGCCAGTGGCCTTGTCGAGCTGGGCGCCTGCTTCATCGAGTGCGGCCGAATAGACCGCTTGAGATGCAAGGACAATAACACAAGCCAGAGCAGCTATGATGACCGAAGCAACAGCCATGCCCTTGCCCGATTTCTTCTTGTCGCGTGTGCCCACGACGCCCACAATGCCGAAAATGAGTCCAACGACACCCAAGATGAAAGCGAAGTTGTTGATGATGGGCATCGCTGAAAGCACGAGCGCAATGATGCCTAGAATGAGCCCCACGATAGCAGCTATAGATTTCGGAGCTTTCGTTGCTGAAGCTGCTGGAGCTGGAGCCTGATTGGGATTTGCAGGGGTATTTGACATATGAACCTCTTTCTCATCGCTTTCATCGGGACGCGCTGCACGGTATGAAACATGCCGCATAATCCCTGGTAAATGCCATGGGAACAAGGTTATCTGTTTAGCGTACGAAAAACATTAGCTACCAGCTAATGCCAGCCTCCGCCTCCCCTATAGCAAAAACAATCCAGAAAGAGCTTTCTTGTCGAGAGCAGAAATAGGCTCTAAGCTTCGAGGTATTTCGGTGGGAGGACGATGGCGGGATCGAGTTTCTTAAGGGCATCTTCGACGGGCGAGATTCCTGCTGAGCAGTAGAGCTTCGAGATGCCGGTCGCCAAGAGCGTGCCGTCTTCGGTCTTGATGGTTCCCTCGCTCAGGAAGACGTGATGGCTTTCATTGACCGCGTGCGCTTCGCAGATGACCTTGCCCAGATGCGTGGTGTGCAGGTCGTTCACCAGCAGGTCGAGCGTGACATAACCTTCATCGAGCGGTGCATCGGCATACTGGGCCCAGTAGGTGGTCACGTCGAAGAGCGAGGCGAACACGCCACCGTGAATCTGCCCGAACGGGTTATGATGGCGCTTCGTAACCTCAAGATCGACGCGCGCATACCCTGGCTCGATTGCAACCATATCCATGTCGATCAAGTCATAGAAAGGGCTCTTGGCCAGGAGCTCCATGATCGCCTGTGCGTGAGCCGGATTGAACTTCTTAGTGATTTGGTTGGTGTTTTCCATGATGCCTTCTTCCTGGAAATGCAGTGCGAGCGCTTGCAAACGAGAGGACACAGCATTCGGTGGTACACGACACTGCCCTATTACAGATTCGATACGACTTCGCGCTTGTGCGTGCCAATCCTAGCACGCAGACTACGATAGGAGCATGAAGCAGTCAAACTGAAAACAAGCAGTAATGTTGGGCGCAAGGAGGGCATCATGGCAAAGATCGTGATCGCGGACAGTGATTTCGTGGTATCTGATATCGAGCAGAAGATGATCGAGGATGCGGGCATTGAATTTGCACGCTTCCAAGACAAGAGCGCTGCGGGCATCGTCAAGAATTGCGCTGATGCTGAAGGGATCATCACGGCTTATGGCGAGTTTCCGCGCGAGGTGTTTGCGGCGTTGCCGAAGCTTGAGGTGGTTTCGCGATCGGGCGTTGGCTACGATACGGTCGATCTTGCAGCAGCAAGCGAATTTGGCGTGGCGGTATGCAATGTGCCCGGTTACGCGACCGAAGTGGTATCCGATCATGCCATCGCGATGACGCTTGCGCTGCTGCGGCGGCTGCCCGAGCTGAACGCGGATGTACACCACGGCATCTGGGACCCAACAGGGCATCGCCCAATGGGCCAGGTGTACGGGCGCACGTTCGGCGTGGTGGGTATGGGCGACATCGGACGGGCGGTGGCACGGAAGGCGCGGGGCCTGGGGTTCGAGGTCATCTGCTGGTCGCATTCGCTGGTTCCGGGACGACGAACCCCTGAAGGGTTCGAAGTCGTTTCGTACGATGAGCTACTGAAACGAGCCGATGTGGTGAGCTTTCATACTGCGCTCGTGCCTGCAACGCATCATCTGTTAAATGCGACGAACATCGAGCTTTTGAAGCCAGGGTGCATCGTAATCAATACCTCGCGCGGCGCAGTGGTGGATACCGCGGCTGTGGCGGCTGCGCTCGAAGCGGGCGCGCTTTGGGGTGCGGGAATCGATGTGTTTGAAGAAGAGCCGTTGCCTGCGGACGATTCGCTTGTGAAAGCACCGCATGCCCTGCTCACGCCACATGCGGCGTATTGGTCGGAGGAAGCTGGGCTTGAGCTGCGCACGCGCATGACACAGAACGCGATCGATGTGGTGCTGGGGCGCGAGCCGCATGATTGCCTGAACAAGCAGGTGTTCGCGAACGGGAAGTTGAAGAAGCTTTCGGCTGCGAAGTAAGTGCGGACTCAGAATCGCCAAACACCTCACAGACTGCGCCCCTGGGGGCAGCGTCAACCAAAAGGTGACTCCACCCGGGTAGCTTGTCGCCTTTAGTAGATGTCGGTGCGGCGGTGGAAGAAGACGGGCATGCGCGAGAGCGCTTCCTCGCGCAGCGAGGTGTCGATCGTGGCGGTAACGAGCTCTTCGCCAGTGCCACCTTGTGCGACCAGGATGCCATATGGGTTTGCTATGGCGCTCTGACCGATATAGCCTTCGTCGACGCGGCTCACGCCTACCACGAACATCTCATTCTCGATCGCGCGCGCCGCGAGCAGCGTATGCCATTGCTCGGCCTTGGTATTGCCCGAGACCCAAGCGGCTGGATAGATGAGGATGTCGCACCCCGCGAGCGCTGCCGCACGGGCTTGCTCGGGGAAACGCAGATCGTAGCAGATCGCGAGGCCGATCTTGCCGAACGGCGTATCGATCGGCTCGAAGAGCGCACTACCCGCTGACATACGATCGGATTCGTGGGTGAAATCGGTATCGAACAGGTGAATCTTGCGGTAGATCCCGCGTTTGGTTCCCGTGCTGTCCACGATGATGGCGGTGTTGAACGGATTGCCTTTAGGGTTGCGTTCGTTCAAGGTGTAGACCATCCACAGCCCGTAGCGTGCCGCGACCTTATCGAGCGCCGTTGCGAATGCGCCATCGACTGGCTCCGCTTCGCGAACGAACGCTTCGGCTTCCTTTTCATAACGGCTCATGAGCGATTCGGGGAACACGAGCATATCCACTCCGCGCGAGTGCGCTTCAGCGGCAAAACGCTCCACGAGAGCGATAACGTCTCCGTCTTCAGGATGCTTGGTTTGAGCGAGACCGATGGTGACCTGCACAAGAGCTCCCAGCTAGTCGGCGGTATTCTGCCAGAACATGAGGCCCTTGCAGACCTGCAGATGAGCCTTGCCGAGCGGGTCCATCAGCTCATGGGCGGTTTCTGCGTCGCTCGAAGAGAGCGCGTCGCAGATTTGCGTGGCAAGTTCATGAAGCTCTTTGAATGAGAGATTGCCTGAAGCGCCCTTCAGCGTATGAGCGTGCGTGTAGGTTGTTTCGTAGTCACCCACCTTCATGTCGGCAACGAGCGCTTCGTAGTTCGTGTCGTCGAAGTAGTGCATCGCGAGCTTTTTGTAGAGTTCTGCATTATCGAGCATGCGCTCCATAGCGTCGGCGATATCGATGCCGTAGCCCGCAAGCTTTTCGGCCAGAGCAGCTGAGTTTAAAGTAGGTGAAGTGTTCGTCATAGCGTCCCCAATTGCTGTCGCGACGAGCGTTTCTCCAGAAGGTTTACGAACAAACCCGATTTTGCGTTTCTATTCTAACCCTTCGTTCGCTGATTGTGCAGCGGTAACATGGGTATAATAGGACGATATTACAAAGATGAAACGTTCGAGCGCTTAAGGTGCACGAAGTTCCGCTGTTAAGGGAGAGAGATCATGGCGCTTGTCGCGCGTTTATTGCAATCGGTGCCGCTCGTTATCGCGCTCGTGGTGCTCGCGATCGTGGTCTACGTGTTCGTCGCATGGGTGAAATCGCCGCTGCGTGCGAAAGAGATTCTCATCAAACTGTTCACCGTTATCACGATCGTGCTTTCGGTCGCTTTTGGCTTGGCCTCACTCTACGCATTCTTCGAGCACAATGTGAAAGTGCTCGAGATCACCGGCACGTTCTTGGTCGTTTCGCTCGTAGCGCTTGGTATCACGCGCATCTGTCGCTGGCGCTTCGTGAAGCGCCACCCGCAGTACAAGAACAAGGCCATGCCCACGAAATATCTTTAGAGGTGTCGAACGACCGGCTAGTTTGTCACTTTTCTTCGGCGAGGAATTGGATGTTCATGTCAACGTTGCCGTCGATGCCAGAGACCGAGCCGGTGTTGGAGTACTGCCAGATGCTGAAGTACTGGTTGAACGTGGGCGCATTCACGTTGTATTGCGCGAGCCAGATGTTGTAATGTGCCAGGTCAGGAAGGTTATAGCGAAGCAGGTCCTTCATGCTGCCATAGATCATGGGCGTGTAGCCCGCTTCTTGAATGCGCGCACAGAAGGCCGCGGCATTCTTCGTCATCTGCTCGGGTGAAAGATCATCTGCGCGGCCAGGGGTATCCGCCAGGCGTTCGTGATCGTAAGCCACTGGGTAGGTGATGTTGCGCCCCTTAAGGCGTTCGATCACGAAATCAGCCTCTTCGCGCGCTTCTTCTTCGGTGGTTGCCTGCGAGAAGAAGTAGGCGCCCACCTTCAAGCCTGCCTGGTCAGCGGCCTTCGCGTTGTACTCGAAATACTCGTCTTGCGAAAGCTTTCCTGTGGTCAACCCGCGATTCCCCACGCGCACGAACGCGAAGGAGATGCCGTCTTTGGCAACCGCGTCCCAGTTGATGTAGCCCTGGTGTTCGGAAACGTCCACGCCGGTGCGCGATTCAGCCTTGCCCTCGATCGAGTAGTAGAAGCGGCCGTTATCCTTCTTGAGATAGTCCCAGTTGTAGGTTGAAGAATTGCCCGCCTTGTCGCCCGCTTCCTTGGGAAAGAGCGCCGCATGAATGCCCACGCCCACCAGGCCAACAACGAGAATAATGAACACGACCAGCGCAAACGAGTTGGTGCGCGTGACGTTCTCGATCGCGTGCGCGAACCCTTTGCCGCGCGTACGCAGGGGCGCTTCGCCATGCGCGTGGGTGGAGCTGGGCATCTGGTCGCCCGCTTCAAACCCATGGCGCGCAGACGAATAACGACTGTCTTGGCTGTTATGTCGCGAATGCTTGAGCATGCAGCAGCGAACGAAATTGGACTAGTCGCGCGTGAGCTTGCGATGGATGCGATGGGGTTTCGATGCCTCCGGTCCCAGGCGCGCCTCACGATCTGCCTGATAGGCCTCGAAGTTGCCTTCGAAGAAGTGCCAGTTCCCGGGGTTTTCGTCGGTGCCTTCCCATGCCAGGATGTGCGTAGCGATGCGATCAAGGAACCAGCGGTCGTGGCCCACCACCACCGAACAACCCGGGAAGTTCAAAAGCGCCTCTTCTAGGCTTGAGAGCGTTTCAACGTCGAGGTCGTTTGTAGGCTCGTCGAGGAGCAGCAGGTTGCCGCCCTGCTTGAGCGTGAGTGCCAAATTCAGGCGGTTGCGTTCGCCGCCGGAGAGCACGCCAGCGGGTTTCTGCTGGTCAGATCCTTTGAAGCCGAAGCTTGCCACATACGCGCGGCTCGGAATCTCGGTCTCGCCCACCATCATGTAGTCGGTGCCGCCCGATACCACTTCCCACAGCTTCTTGTTGGGATCGATACCTTCGCGGTTCTGATCGACATACGAGATCTTCACGGTCTCGCCGATCTCCAGGTTGCCGCTCGTAAGATCCTCGAGCCCCACGATGGTCTTGAAGAGCGTGGTCTTGCCCACGCCGTTCGGTCCGATGACGCCTACGATGCCGTTGCGCGGCAGCTCGAAGGAGAGATCGTCGATGAGCACGCGGCCGTCGAACTCCTTGTGCAGGTGCTCGGCCTTCAGCACCTTGGAGCCCAGACGCGGACCCACCGGAATCTGGATCTCGGTGAAGTCGAGCTTCTTCGCCTGGCGCGCTTCGGCCTCCATCTGTTCATAGCGCTCGAGGCGCGCCTTGTTCTTCGCCTGGCGTGCCTTGGGCGATGAACGCACCCATTCGAGCTCGCGCTCCATGCGCTTGGCGAGCTTGGCCTGCTGCTGACCTTGCGCTTCGAGGCGCTTCGCCTTGGTTTCGAGATACGTGGAATAGTTGCCCTTGTACGGGAAGAGCGAGCCGCGGTCGACCTCGCAGATCCATTCGGCTACGTTGTCCAAGAAGTAGCGATCGTGCGTGACCGCGAGCACCGCGCCGGGGTAGCGCGAGAGGAACTGCTCGAGCCAGAGCACCGATTCCGCATCGAGGTGGTTCGTTGGTTCGTCGAGAAGAAGCAGGTCAGGCGCTTCGAGCAGGAGCTTGCAGAGTGCCACGCGTCTGCGTTCGCCGCCGGAGAGCACCGAGACGGGCATTTCGGGGTCGGGGCATTGCAGCGCGTCCATCGCTTGGGAAAGCTGGCTATCAAGATCCCAACCATTAGCGGCGTCGATGGCCGTTTGCAGATCGCCCATCTCAGCCATGAGCGCGTCGAAATCTGCATCGGGATCGGCCATTTCGGCACCGATCTCGTTGAAACGATCGATCTTGGCGAGCACATCGCCGAAGGCCATCTGAATGTTCTCGAGCACCGTCTTGTCTTCGTCGAGCGGCGGCTCCTGCTGCAGGATGCCCACGGTATAGCCAGGCGTGAGGCGCGCTTCGCCGTTGGAAACATCCTCGAGACCTGCCATGATCTTGAGCAACGTAGACTTGCCCATGCCATTCGGCCCTACCACGCCGATCTTCGCGCCGGGATAGAACGAAAGCGTCACGTCATCGAGGATGACCTTGTCGCCGTGCGCCTTGCGCGCCTGATACATTTGGTAGACGAATTCTGCCATGGGATTCCTTTCCGAAAGCTAATCGTATGAGATTATACCCGCTCTGGCTCGTCTTCGATGCGGTGTTCGGAAAGCTACAGAATACGCCCTGCACTATGAAAGCAAGCAGCAATGCCTCAGGGGCACCTGTAATTACACGCTTATCTGCACCAGTGGAGAGGGTGAGACACGAGGTTCCCCGCTTCCCTGCTCAAGAACCTGCATCCTGCAGGTTCTTT